>SAMEA3663097__coassemble_949_pt1 | contig 11475 bp, 6 predicted proteins | sample SAMEA3663097__metabat2_low_PE_001 | metagenome-assembled genome bin SAMEA3663097 (sample SAMEA3663097) | pig gut metagenome | biome: pig gut; feature: pig-associated habitat; material: faeces | place: France | collected 2012 | reverse complement strand
AAAGGATTTGCAGTACTGCTATATTATAATATATTTCTACTTCTGTTTAGATTGTAATCAGGGAAAAAAGAAGACATAAAGGTTGCGCTTTGGAAAAACACAGTTTCTCCAAAGGATATAAAAGACAAATAATCAAAAAAACAACGCCAAATTCGTTTCTGCCCCCTTTACACCATTTCCGATGTCGGCATTGTGCTGTAACTGCCCCCCCCCTGTAGCCAGTTGGGCGGGCAGCCACTTTATCTAACTACCAGGCTTGCCAGGTTTCGGGTTTCTTCCCAAGTCACATCGGGCAATGCCGGGCGAAGGTCCTGCTCTGTTTCTTCCTTTCTCTCTCTCGTGCCAGTCCCTCCGGCACTGTGTGTCTCCGCAACTGTAGCAGGTTGCGGACAGGCGACGGTCCTCTCCTTGATGATGTATATGGTATCGTGTCGGGTGACGATATGCTCATGATACACCGTGTCGGCCACCGCCAAGACATTCGGTGCAGAAACTGCCTCATATGCCTCTGCCACATCGGGCATTGAGGAGTGCCTGTATGCCAGCCATACGCTGCCACCGCCCAGAAAGATGCCTAAAAGCCACACTGCAGCATAACTCCACCATTTGGGCACGATGCGGGTAGAGTGGTGCGATGCCGTACAGAGCGACAGGATTTCGTCGCATTCTTCGTCTTCCAATGCAGTCTTTTCCGCATGAATCGTTTCAAACAGAGGGGCATATGCTGCAAATTCAGCATCGTAGTTTCCGGTGCTGAAGTATTGCCGCAGCCATTTTTCTTCTTCAGCTGTGGTCTCTCCCTCCATATAGTGTTGCAAGAGTTGTGCTATCTGTTCCCTTTTCATAGTTGTTTTCTACTCGTTTCTTGTGACAGGTTGTTCAGGATGTTTCATGCATCTCCCAGCGTGCCAGCATCTCCTTTCTTGCCCTTGACAGTCGGGTGCGGACATTTTCTCTCGTGGTGCCCAGCAGTCTGGCAATCTCTTCGGTCGAAAGTCCTTCCACCTCTTTCATGTGGATGATGATTCGGTGCCGTTGCGGGAGGTCCATCCAAACGTGGTGTGCCTGCAGCGTCTGTTCTTGCCGTTCCATCGTGCTGTGCGGATTTTCCGGGCTACATATGTGCATGGCGTCAGAGAGGCTTTCCGCCCTGCGCACCACCATGCTGCGTAGCATGTTCAGACAGACGTTCCGGACGACGCTGAAGGCAAGGTTCCTGAAATGCGTCTTGTCGGCAATGCGTTCCCTGACGGTCCACAGTTTCAGCAGCGTGTCCTGCACGGCATCCTCCGCATCCTCTGTGGTGGGGAGCAATGCCGATGCCGCGACAACCAGACGAGGGCGGATATGGGCACACTCCCGTTCAAAACGGACTTTGCCAAAACCAAGCGTCGTCATAGGTCGAAATTCCGATTTTCACTTTCTCGCCCTGAGGCACCAAAGTGTAGTATGCTACATTCTGCTCTGACTCTATGCCGGGAGTGTTCTTCAGGTATCCGCTCATATAGTAGAGGTTTTTTGCCATGTAATTGTCCAGATACTGCTCCTTCGTTACGGTCTTCTGGTTGTTCCAGTTCGCCTCCTCGTTCAGCAGGAGCGGCCGTCCGTCCTTCATTCTCTGGCGTATTTCTCCGGGGTGCAGCAGCAGTCCGTCTTCGTCGGTCACATATGCCGCCATGCTGGCGTCCATCATCACCCATTTCTTCAGGGAAAAACTCCAGACTGCGGTGACCACTGTGGCATCGCTGTCGTCGGCATAGAAAAACGATTGGCAGGTGATGAACCGTGCGGGCCACCCCAGTGCCTGGTAGATTTCGGCGAGCACAATGGCCTGTCCCCGGGCATTCATGCCGTCGTGTCCCGTCTGCCAGCAACCCTCAACAAGGTCAATGGCCGTGCGGCGCGTCTGTGGAATGAAATTGCCCCTATGCCGTATGCGGTTGTGTACCCAGAACATGACGTTTTTCAGCCTTTCAATCTCAGTGCCGGAACCGGCAATGTAGTCAGTCTGGAAATAATTGCGGATACGCTGGAGCATGCTGTCGTCCGACGTGGCGTAGGTGAGTCGGGGAACCGGTGCGGACTGGCGGTATGCCGCCCCCGTATCGTAAGGAGGAGATTGCCGGATTATTTGCAGGAAGTCAGAGTTTTTCTGCATCTTTTCCATCAGTTGCATAAAGGCGGGTTCTGTTTGCAGGCAGGTGAAAGCCGTATCGGAGGCAATTTGTTCATAATAAGGGAAGCCGATTTCGTAGAGCAAGTCCAACATTTGCAAGGCCTCTTCTTTCATGCCGCGTTTGGCCAGGGTGGAGGCCATGGTGCGGATGACCGGAATTTTGTGGATGGCGTATTTCGAGAGTTTCTCCTGGTCTTTCATGGCGCGGACGGCATCTGTAGCACGTCGGAGCAAGAGTTCGCTGATGCCAGACACATCGTTCGCAAAGGGTATGAAATCGTGGTTCCCTGATTCCAAGACACAGCCTGAAACGTGACATTTGCCAACCATCGGACAGTTCTCTACGCTGCCATAGCGCATCGGGAGGCAGAATCCGGAGAACGTGATGTCCTGGAGTTTAGGACAGTTGGAGGCGATAGGCGGTCCTCCTGTTGTAAACACCGTTCCGCTGAATGTGATGCGTTTCAGGTTCGGACAGGCATCGCATATCCATCCGTCCGCATGCCAGAGCGTTCCATCGATGACGACTTCCTCCAGTCCTGTCACATTTTGGAATGCAAGATACGGCAGGAACTGCACACTGTGTATGCGGATACTGCGCAGACTGCCGCAGTTGCGGAAACAGTTTTGCCCCAATTCCACCATATGCTGCGGAAACTCCACCTCCACGAGACTGTCGCAGCGGTTGAATGCCCATTCCATGACGACGGACTGCTCCGGGATACGGATGCTGCGCAGGGTGGAATATTCAAAGGCTCCGATGCCAATGGTGTCCATACGTTCAGGAAGGACGACTTGTTCCAGGCTACAACTGCGGAAGGCAAATGGTGGAAGTGTCAGTGCACCGCCCTCAATGCTTTGTTTTTCATCTTTATATACATAGGCTTCGCCGCCGGGCGTGAAGGTGGCACGACTGAGGTCGAGCGTGCGCAGGCGGCCTTCGGTGGGTCGTTGGTGGTAGTCGCTTCCTGCCATTTCGCGCAGGAAACGAAGGTCCGTACCATTGAGGGCACCTTCGACAGAAAGACCAATCAATTTATTTTTCTGCCGTTCACCGACCAATTCAGGGAGAGTGCCAGGGGTGCGGACAAGTATGTGGCGCGATTTTGCGTCGATATTGCCGGTGCATAGCAAGAAAAATAGGAGTAAGGAAAGGGAAAAAAGGTGTTTCATGATGTCGTTTCGTTTTTCCGGCCATCAGTCCGTTGTGCAGGATTCTTTACAACAATAGAAACACTTTAAAAGTAAAAACGTAACAAAAAATTGAAAGCTTTTTTGTTTTAGGGAGAGGTTAAAAAGGAAGTTTTAGGATTCGGAAAATCTTGTGGGCGACGTTTTCATGCACCCTTCTTAGGGTATTTCATTTCCTCTTCGCCCAGGTGCTGCAGAGCACAACGGCAGTAAGGACGATAATGCCGAAGATGAAGGAACTTGTGGTCACAAACTTCATATTTTCGGCAAACCTTACCAGCGTGAACACGTATCCGGCACACACCCATAGCATGCCGGCAATCACGATGCGGATGCGCCGGATGTGGTACATTCCCCGGCGGCGTTTGCTCATGGTGTTATAGCCGGCAATCAGTTTGTCGCCCTTGCCAATAATGATGATGATGCCCAATACGGCCAATATCAGGGCCACGATGCCCAATTCTGTGTCAGGATGTCCAGTCAGGGTGTGTATCATAATCAAACAACGATGATAAAGGTTGTATGCAAATATAGGTATAATCTACGATATTTGCCTTCAATTATTCGTGAAATATGGGGAAACGTCTGATGCGATGACATCAGTTCGTTGCTTGGCACCTGTTTTCTGCATCCGCATATACCATGAGTGTATGTCCGATGCAAGGTCACCGTACGGTGCTTTCCATGTCTTTTTCAGCCACTTACCGATTTTCTCTTTCGTTTTGCTTTCTGACGTTTTTGTACCCTCTTTTTCTTTCCCCGCTTGTGTTTTGTGCCGTGCTACGCCTTGTTTTTTGTCAGTTTTCGGGCTTCGGGGATGGAATGTTGGTGCAATTATTGTATTTTTGCAAAATTGAATATCTTTTAGTATAGGACTCCATTGCCTTAACTGCATCGGCAACTGTTCTCCGATATGGATGCAGACAGATTTTGTTTCGGCAACAGGGCTCCGCAGTGTACGAACTATTGGCAACGTTTCGGCAGGCAAGAGGCGGACCTGATTTGCCCAGACTCTGCCGGGCGTTGCAATGAAAGTAGCAAAACCAACCAAAAAGAATAAATGACAGCCAACGAAATCCGCGAAGCGTTCGTAAAGTTTTTCGAGCAGCAGGGCCACCTTATTGTTCCTTCTGCACCGATGGTCGTCAAGGACGACCCTACGCTCATGTTCACCAATGCCGGCATGAACCAGTTCAAGGACATCATCCTCGGAAATGCCGAACCCAAATGCCGCCGTCAGACCGACAGCCAGAAGTGTCTGCGCGTTTCCGGCAAGCACAACGACCTTGAGGAAGTGGGTCACGACACCTATCACCACACCATGTTCGAGATGCTTGGCAACTGGTCGTTCGGAGACTATTTCAAGAAGGAAGCCATTGAATGGGCCTACCGTTTCCTTGTCGACGTGCTCCGTATCGACCCCACCCATCTCTATGTCACCGTTTTCGAGGGCTCGAAGGAAGAGGGACTTGAGCGCGACAACGAGGCCGCTGCAATTTGGGAGAAATTCTTCCCCGCCGACCATATTATCAACGGCAACAAACACGACAACTTCTGGGAAATGGGCGAAACTGGTCCCTGCGGTCCCTGTTCCGAAATCCATATCGATTGCCGCACCGAGGAGGAGCGTCAGGCCACGGGTATCAAGGGTGCCGACCTGGTGAACAAGGACAACCCCCAGGTCATCGAAATCTGGAACCTCGTATTTATGCAGTACAACCGCAAGGCCGACGGCTCGCTCGACCCCCTTCCTGCCAAGGTTATCGACACCGGTATGGGTTTTGAGCGTCTGGTGCGTATCATGCAGGGGAAGCACTCGAACTATGATACTGACGTTTTCCAGCCCTATATCCGTAAAATTGGCGAACTCAGCGGCTTCACCTACGGCAAGGACGAAAAGGTGGATGTGGCCATGCGCGTCATCGCCGACCATCTCCGTGCCATCAGTTTTGCCATTGCCGACGGCCAGCTTCCGTCGAATGCCAAGGCCGGTTACGTCATTCGCCGCATCCTTCGCCGTGCCGTCCGCTATGCCTATACGTTCCTTGGCCAGCGCGAGGCTTTCATCTGCAAGCTCGTTCCCACACTCGTCCAGGAGATGGGCAACTTCTATCCCGAACTCCCTGCCCAGCAGGAACTCATCACCAAGGTCATCCGTGAAGAAGAGGAATCGTTCCTCCGCACCCTTTCCACCGGCATCAGCCTGCTTGAGGGTGTCATTGCCGAAACCCAGCGTGAGGGTCGTACCGTAGTAGCAGGCGAAAAGGCATTCACCCTCTTCGACACTTACGGTTTCCCCCTCGACCTTACCCAGTTGATCTGTACGGAACACGGCCTTAGCGTCGATGAGGAAGGTTTCGGCGTGGAGATGCAGAAGCAGAAGGAGCGTGCACGCAACGCCGCCGCCGTGGAGAACGGCGACTGGGTCAGCGTTGCCGAGGGTGAACAGCGTTTTGTCGGATACGACGAAAGCGAGTGCGAGACCCGCATCCTCCGTTACCGTGAAATCAAGCAGAAGAACAAGGTATTCTATCAGGTGGTTTTCGACACTACTCCCTTCTATGGCGAGATGGGTGGACAGGTCGGTGATGCAGGAACCCTTACGGTTCTTCCCGAAGGTGCTGTCTATAAGGTCATCGATGCCAAGCGCGAGAATAACCTTACCGTGCACATTCTGCCCGAACTTCCTGCCGATGTCACCGCATCCTTCCGTCTTTCCATCGACACGGAGCGTCGTCTTTCCAGCCAGCGTAACCATACCGCCACTCACCTTCTCGACTATTGTCTGCGCAGTGTGCTCGGCACCCACGTAGAGCAGAAAGGCTCGCTCGTCACCCCCGACTATCTCCGTTTCGACTTCAGCCATTTCCAGAAGGTTACTGCCGAAGAACTCCGTGAGGTGGAGCGCCGTGTGAATGCCATGATTCGTCAGAACATCCAGATTGGCGATTACCGTGAACTTCCCATCGAAGAGGCCCGCAAGCTCGGAGCCCTGGCCCTCTTTGGCGAGAAATACGGCGACCGTGTCCGCGTGGTGAAGTTCGGTCCCAGCGTCGAGTTCTGCGGTGGATGTCACGCCCATGCCACCGGTGAAATCGGACTCTTCCACATTGTCAGCGAGAGTAGCGTGGCCGCCGGAGTGCGCCGTATAGAAGCCGTTACAGGTGCCGCTGCTGAAGAAACTTTCTACAATCTTTTTGATACTTTGACCGACATCCGTGCTTTCTTCAACAATGCCAAGGATATCCAGGCAGCTGTGGAGAAGGCCATTGCTGAAAATGCCGGACTCCGCAAGCAGGTCGAAGAGGCTGTCAAGGAGCGTATGGCACAGTTGCGTGAGAAACTCGTTGCCGAGTCGTACCTTACTTCCGATGGCGTACGTGTGGTGTCCAAGGTGCTTCCTGTGGCAGCTGACCCCGCAGCGGTCAAAGACCTCGTGTTCCAGATTGGCGGACAGCTCCCTGAGAACACGTTCGTCGTTCTGGGTTCCAGCTGCGAGGGCAAGCCGCTCCTTACGGTCATGATTTCCAAGGACCTCATCGCCGGCCGTGGTCTCCATGCCGGGAACATCGTCAAGCAGGCCGCACGTTGCATTAAGGGCGGCGGCGGTGGTGCACCCCATTTCGCCACTGCCGGCGGAAAGGATGTGGCTGGGCTTGAGGAAGCGGTAAAGCAGTGCCTTGCAATTGCCTTTGAATAGTTTTTTACGCATTGGGGATAGAATCTCCCTGTAATGCCGTTTTGACGTATATGGCAACCCTTGCCGTCTTGTTCTTTCCGTCCGGAAAGCGCAGGTGGCAAGGGTTGCTTTTTTGCTTTTGGACGACATGGATTGCAATGCTCTCCGAAGATACCCGCCCGTGCGCGTTTTCTTTTCGGCAAAAAAGACTGTCTGTTTGTCGTCGATGCATCTGAAACTCGCTCCTGTTTTGCCGACAGTGTGCAATTTTCAAATGGGATGTTTTCCATTACCTTCATGTGGATGGAAGAGTGTTTCTAATGCCCCGAGAAGGGCATCGGAAGCCACCGGCACTGTCACTGCTTCGAAATATTTCAAAATTGGGGCATTAGGGTTTTATGCCTTGTTTTGCCTGGTTTTGGGCGGTTTTCGACCGGAAAAGTAGAAACATCGGAGTTCTTTGAGGCAAAGTGCCGATGTTTTGCCTGCAAAGTACGGAGGTTTGTGTCCAAGATGTCCGATGTTTTTTGGTTTGAAACACGGTATTTTCCATGTTTTAGCCTCCAAAAACATGTATTTTACGGCAATATATGCCTTCTCCTTCCGTTTCCCTTGTGGAAACGATAGTTAAGTTTGTTATCCATGTATGGCAAAATCGCAAAATTCAGGCGAATTGTTACTCTGGAAGGGACGCGAAGCCTTGTCAGAATTTTTGAAGGTTTTTGTGGAGGATTTTCCTTTTCGTTTCATTGAATGACGGAAAGAAACGGAAAAGTGTGCAATTCCTTTTACCTTCCTGTTCTGTGCCTGTCTGCCCCACTTCCCGTGGTTTGTAGAAGCGTTCCACATATTGGGAGCCACTCTACCGTCTGTCTTGTTCCTGACTGGCGGACGCAGGTTTCTGACAAGGGTGTACGTGCGGTTTGCCATTTGTGGAATTTTTCTGCCGGAAAAGTCAAGGTGAAGTGGCTTTTTACCGCCAAACTGCAAAATGTAGTATTTGGGATATCGGTAAATCCATTGAAAATCCTTATATTTGCAAGGTCGGAGATATGAACACTTTTCTTTTTCCCACGTCCCCATACCGTGGACGATGGAGAATGGTGGCAAACGTTTCAGCCTGCATGTTGTACAGCCTCCGTCAAATCATGCTCAGCTTATTAACCCAATCTATTTACTAAGATGAAAAATAACTACCTCCTTCTGTCTGCCCTTGCGCTTTCTTCCCTGTCTGTTTCCGCTCAGGAACTCAAGGAAGGCTACATCGAGTGGGGCACGTCGAGCGACCATTTCGGTGAGACCCTCACCGATTGGCAGGTCGGCAAGACCGTCAGCGACGACGACAATTTCTTCATTTCGCGTGTGAAGCCCCGCGAGCGCTTCCGCAACACCGCCACTCAGGTGCGTCCCGACCTTGACGATTCAAACGACAAGAAGCTTCTTGCATGGATTCCTGTCAACGGTGCCCAGAAGAATGCTCTCCCCGACGGCGTCTTCGATTCTGAGGTATTCTCTCTTTGGCCCTACATTACCCATTGGGGCAACTGGACCGCTCCCCTTGGCCGAGTGCCCGGAGCCTTCCTTGATGTGGCCCACAAGAACGGTGTAGGCGTATCGTCCGTTGCCGGCATTCCCTACGGTGCCATCAGCGGAACTCCCCAGTGGATTACCACCCTGGAGCAGATGACGCAGGCCGGGGCCGAGAAGACGGCACAGTTCCTGCGCTACTATGGCGTTGACGGACTCGGATACAATTCTGAGTTCACCGGCACCAGCTCGCTCTGCAAGTCGCTGCAGACCTACCACGAGGAGCTGGTAAAGGCCGCCCGTCCCCATAATCCCAATTTCCTGAATGTTTGGTACGACGGTACGAACGATACCGGAGGATGTACTTTCGACCGTGGTCTTTCTAGCCATAACGACGATACTTTCGGTGACGGTGAGCACGAGCGTACCTCGCTCTTCCTCAATTACAACTGGAACAAGACGAGCCTTCTGACCAGTTCCGTCAACTATGCCAAGAAAATCAACCGCAATCCTCTCGACCTCTATGCCGGAGTGAATATGCAGGGTGCCGAGCCTGGTAGCAACAGTTGGCCTCTGCTCAAGGATTTCGCCATCTCTATCGGACTTTGGGGTGCGCACAATGAAAACATGTTCTGGGAGAGCCGTGGCGAGAAGGGTAGCGACCCTGCTGTCAAGCAGCGCACCTACATGCTCCGCACCGAGCGTTGGTTTACCGGAGGAACACGCAATCCTGCCAACTGTCCCGAGGTCACCAGTTCCATGAAGTACAATGCCGACAACTTCACTTTCCACGGCATGTCTTCCTTCATGTCCGCCCGCAGTTCCCTCAAGTGGGACCTTGCTGAGGAGCCCTTCATCAGCTATTTCAACCTCGGTAACGGAAAGTTCTTCAACTGGCAGGGCGTACGCCAGAACGACCGCAGCTGGTACAACATCGGTGTTCAGGACTATCTTCCCACCTGGCGCTGGTGGTTTGCCAAGAGCCTGTTGGGACGTACGGCATCGGACGTACCTTCCGAAGGGCTGGATGCCGAATTCTCGTGGGACGAAGCCTACGTTGGTGGTTCTTCGCTCCGCATCTTCGGCAGCACCGCATCCGACGAATACCTCCATCTCTTCAAGACGGAATATGCCCTTCAGGCAGGTGATGTCATCACGGTCCGCTACAAGCTCAAGTCGGGTAGCGGCAACCTCAGCCTGTCCCTCACCACTGTCGGTAACGAAGGTGCCGCCGTCGACGAGGGTGCCTTTGCACTTACCGAGAGCGGACAGATGGCCGATGAGGACAGTTGGGTAGAACGTCAGTTCACCGTCGGCGCTTCGCTGGCAGGAAAGAGCCTTGCCATGGTGGCACTTCACTTCAAGGAGGCAAGCAATCTCGATCTCTATCTCGGCGAATTCTCCATTGTCCGCGACACAGCTCCCGTACCCTCCAAGCCAGTGGTGGAACGCAGCGGACTTCTGGCCTACAACAACAACGGTGTAGACGGCAAGATTATCTTCAATATGCCCAACGACAAGGCCACTGGAGAACCCTGCTACAACATCGATGTCAACACCTCTCTCTTCAAACTCTATGCCCAGCAGGAAGGTAAGGAACCCGTATTTATGGGGCTTACCACATCGTGGGCCGGCATGTTCTATGCCGTTCCTCTTGACTTCGCCGCCAGCTCCCACAAGGTGCGCTTCGGTGTGGCCGCCGTTTCGCTCGACATGAAGAGCGATTCTGAAATCGCATGGGGCGATTACCAGCAGCCTACGGGATACACCTACAGCGACGACATCGAAATCAGCAAGACCACCATCAAGCCCAATGAGCGCTTCACCATGGGATTCGTCGACCCCAAGCACGAAAGTGCCAAGTGGACGCTCCTCGACAGCAAGGGCAATGTGGTGTTCGAGGCCGACGGACACACTGTCACCGTGGATGGTCTGAAGGAACTCGGCAGCTATGACCTCCGACTTACCGGACCAGCCTACAATGCTGACGGTACGGAACGTCCTACCACGGAACGCACCTTCAGCAGCTACGTACAAATCAGTGCCGAAGGCACCGGAGCACTCCCCGAAATCTATACCCTCACGGCTAACGGCACTGACACCGATATCGAAGTGAAACTCAACGAACAGGTGCAGTTGGCCTATACCGGACGCGATGCCGACGGTGCAGGTTCGCAGGCCGTCGACCTTGCCGAACAGCGTTTTGGAGCCAAGTGTGCCGACCTCGGACTCGTAGGAAAGAAGTCGTTCTCACTGACCTTCTGGCTCAAAATCAACAAGCTTGCCAGCGGTGAGACCCAGCTCGTGGCCGTTGCCAACAAGGAAGACAATTGGCCCAAGACCGACTGGGGATGGATTTGGACGAACATCAAGGAAGACGGTACCATGGGAAGCTTCACCTTCCGCGGCACCGATGCCACCCAGAACAACGAACTCCAGTACAAGTTCGGCGATACCCGTATCCCCGTCGGCAACTGGGTACATGTAGCCATGACCTTCGACTGGAACAGCAGCGGCAATTTCCGTTCAGACTTCTACATCAATGGTGTGAAGCAGAAGACCACCAGCTGGAAGCGTACCAACTCTGGAGAGTATACGACCGAACCAGGCTATGAGCCCAACGTTTATTCCATTACCAATGGCCAGGTGCTCAGCATCGGCGGTGATGCTTTCGGACGCAACGGTATCGACGGTGCCCTCGACAATGTCGTTGTTTGGGACGGCGTTCTCACCGATGCCCAGGTACAGGCCTCAATGGGCGACATCAACGCCTCCAACCTTCCTTCCAACGTACTCTCGTACTGGAGTCTTGAGGACAAGGCCGCTTCCGACAACACTTTCGCTTCGGTAGGTTCCAAGACCGGTGTCAAGGCCGGTCTCCACAGCTATGCTGCCGAAGGCG
>SAMEA3663097__coassemble_941_pt1 | contig 11573 bp, 6 predicted proteins | sample SAMEA3663097__metabat2_low_PE_001 | metagenome-assembled genome bin SAMEA3663097 (sample SAMEA3663097) | pig gut metagenome | biome: pig gut; feature: pig-associated habitat; material: faeces | place: France | collected 2012 | reverse complement strand
GCAGGAGGCTTTCAAGGCTTTTGGCAGGAGCAGCCGGAATTTCCTCACCAACGAGGCCATACTCATTGCCAGCGAAACGCGCACATCGGCGCCCGTACGCATCCTGCGCGACAACGAAAACCTGCAGCATACGCGCATTGCCGGACTCTTCCCCTGCGGTGAAGGCGCAGGGTATGCCGGAGGCATTGTCAGTGCCGCCATCGACGGTGAACGCTGCGCTGAAGCCCTTGCCGCATGGATGCAACGATGACGACCGGCAGCCTGCGCCTCTGCATCCTGCGCCACGGGGAGACAGAAGAGAACATTGCCCGCATCCTGCAGGGACATCTGCCGGGGCGGCTCACCGCAGCCGGACGACAGCAGGCTATGGATGCGGCAAAGGAACTCCCACTCGCCGATTTCGATGCCGTGGTGAGCAGCGACCTGCAACGTGTCACCGACACCGTACGGCTGCTGTTCAACGGCACCCCACCCTGCCCATGGGAAAGGCTTGAGACTTTCCGCGAAATCGACTGGGGCAGCATGACGGGCATGCACATCCCCGAGGTGAATATGCGACACCTTGCCGACGATGTGGAGACACGCGAGCAGCTCTATTGCCGTGCCGGAAAGGCCCTCGACTATCTGCGTCGGCGCTACGCCGGACAGACCGTCCTCGTCGTATCGCATGGCCTGTTCCTGCGTTCGTTGCAGGCACAGGCTGAGGGCATTCCGCTGTGCGCACTTCGGCAAATGCCGCGTCTGGGCAACTGCGAACACCGATGGCTGGAAGTCTGAAGGCCCCCCCCGGAATGGCCAAGGAGAACTCCAAGGTTCCTCCCCTACCGGGAAAAAGGCTGATTTTTTTAGAATGATAAGGAAAGAGAGAATAAAGGCGGCATTTTTTGCTAAGTCGGGCTTAATAAATTCGCTTTTTCTTTGTCCTTTTTTGCATATTGTTGTAAATTTGCTGCGGTTTCCGTGCCGTGCTGCATAAGGGGCACACCGCCTTTCCACCCCCAATTATCCTTACAGACGGATGGGGGGAACACCGATGACAGCACCACATGGCAAGACTGGCAAGACCGTTATTTTTCTTTACAGTACATCCACAGGAATCTCATCCATATAGGGGTGTTCTATAAATTAGCTTGAGACAATTTTCGAACTATCGCACAGTAGATTTCTGTTCTTTAAATGCGCACATAGCGGGCTATGTAAGTATTTAAAGAATAGGAAGATACAAGCGAGAGGTTGAAAAGTGGCCAAGCATGAGAACACTTATTAAATGAATAAAGAACTAATTTATAGAACATCCCTATAATAAAAATATATACTTTAAACCATTCATACTATGGAATTAGCAAATGAAAAGCCCTATGTAATCGGACTCGACATGGGCGGAACCAACTCTGTATTCGGAATTGTAGACCAGCGCGGTACCATCCTGGCACAGACCGCCATCAAGACGAAAGGCTATCCCGATGTGAACGACTATGTGGCTGCAGCGGTCGAAGCCCTTCAGCCTGCACTCGACGTGGTAGGCGGCATCGAGAAGGTACGCGGTATGGGTATCGGTGCACCGAACGGAAACTACTATAACGGAACCATCGAATACGCTGCCAACCTGGAATGGGAAGGCGTGGTGCCCATTGGCGAACTCTTTGAGAAGGCGCTCGGAATCCCCACCCGCGTGACCAACGATGCCAATGCTGCTGCTATGGGCGAGATGGCATACGGCGTTGCCAAAGGTATGAAGAACTGGATTATGATTACCCTCGGCACCGGTGTAGGTAGCGGTATCGTAGTGGACGGAAAGATTGTATACGGTTCTGACGGTTTTGCCGGAGAGCTTGGCCACTTCATGGTAGAGCCCAACGGACGTCCCTGCGGATGCGGACGCCGCGGATGCCTCGAGACCTACTGCTCGGCTACCGGTGTGGCACGCACTGCACGCGAATTCCTCTCTAAGAGCACCGCTCCCAGCCCCCTCCGCGAGCTTGAACCCGAGTCCATCACCAGCTACGATGTCTTCCTCGCTGCCGAAAAGGGCGATTCCCTTGCCCTCGAAATCTTCGAATTCACCGGAGAAATGCTCGGACGGGCCTGCGCCAACTTCGCCACCTTCAACAGCCCCGAAGCCTTCGTGTTCTTCGGCGGACTCTGCAAGGCCGGACACTACATCATGGATCCCATCAAGCGCGCATACGAAAAGAACATCCTCAACATCTATGCCGGCAAGGCACAGCTCCTCGTAAGCTCTCTCAAGGGAAGCGAGGCTGCCGTACTCGGAGCATCGGCCATCGGATGGGAATAACCTCATGCGGAACGGCATCTGCTGCAAGGAAAGAATAAGGAAGCCAACCCCAAAGATATCCACCATTGCCTGATGCCACACCGCTGAACAATATGGCATACGCCGCAATGTGACCGTTCTGTCACATTGCGGCTTTTTCTGTGAGAGACACTGACCATGGGGAGTTTCTTCCGGATTTTGACAGGGATATGGAGGTGCCCATCAACCCATATCGTCCTTTGCCGCACCCAAACCAAAGAAGAGATGCACAGCATTTCCATTCAAAAAGGAGAGAAACCATCGTCTGATTTCAAGATTGTGGAGCGAGTGTGCAATATTTTCCGACACCGATTTTCGGTGCCTTTCAGCATCCAGACCCCCGCCGTTAAGGGGCTGAGAAGGGCCTCGGAAGCCACCACGACCTGCCTCGTCCCGAAATATTGCAAAATCGGGGAAATGGGGATTTTGGCGCATTTTCCGACCGGAAAACCGAAAACATCGGACTTCTTTGCCACAAAGCACGGATGTTTGCCATGAAAAGTACGGATGTTTTTGCCCTAAAGGTCCGATGTTTTAGGGCACAAAATAAGCCTTTTTGCCTGCTTTTGCGGCTGTTTCAGGTACTTTTTGCCGCAAAAACCAATGAATTCAGCGGTTCTCTGCATACCAAGAACCGTGCAGTTTGACATTACAAGATGGCAAAACGCGCAATTTCCGACCAAATTCGGCTCTAAAAGGGACACGATGCCTTGTCAAAATTTTTGAAGGTTTACAGCCTCTCCGGCGGGTGTTTTAGGGGTTGGAAACGGCCAAATCCGGAAGGAGTGTGCAATATTTTTCTTCCGGCCTTTTGGGCATTGCATGGGATGAACGATGCAAACCAATCCATACGGAAAAGGAGGGGCATACTACAAGCTCACCCGTGCCCAACCCTCACCGCAAAGGACCATATGACTACAATCCGCAAAGGAAATGCAGTTTTTCATCCCGCGAAAGCCCTAAAATCGGCGAAAATCACTAAATTTGCCAAACATTATGCCTACATGCCTGAATATCCGGCAAACGGCAACCGCAACACCTACCATTCTGATACCCAAAAACCTACACTACACTACACAACATAACACATCACATTATGTATACCGTAGACCAACTCAACGAGCAACTCATCGAACTTGCATTTTCTGAAGACATCGGCGACGGCGACCACACCACCCTGTGTTGCATCCCCGAAGACGCCATGGGACAGAGCCGCCTGCTCATCAAGGAAGAAGGCATCCTTGCCGGCGTACGCGTAGCCCGCGAGGTATTCCGCGAGTTCGACCCCACACTGCAAATGGAAGTCTTCATCGAAGACGGCGCACACGTGAAACCCGGCGATGTGGCATTCATCGTCAGCGGCAAGGTACAGAGCCTGCTCCAGACCGAACGTCTGATGCTCAACATCATGCAGCGCATGAGCGGAATTGCCACCATGACGCACCGCTACCAGCAGGCGCTTGTCGATGCCGGCACCAAAACCCGCGTGCTTGATACACGCAAGACTACCCCCGGCATGCGTATGCTCGAAAAGGAAGCGGTGAAAATCGGCGGAGGAACCAACCACCGCATCGGACTCTTCGACATGATTCTCCTCAAGGACAACCACATCGACTTCTGCGGAGGCATCCACAATGCCGTCACACGGGCCAAGGCTTACTGCAAGGCCAAAGGTAAGGACCTGAAGATTGAAGTGGAAGTGCGCAACTTCAAGGAACTGGACGAAGCCCTTGCCGAACAGCCCGACCGCATCATGTTCGACAACTTTACCCCCGAAGATACACGGAAGGCTGTGGAAATCGTGGCAGGACGCTGCGAGACGGAGTCGAGCGGCGGAATCACCTTCGACACCATGATACCATATGCCCAGGCTGGAGTGGACTTCATTTCATTCGGAGCCCTCACCCACTCCGTCAAGGGACTCGACATGTCGTTCAAGGCCGTATAGCCTCCATATAAATACCTCAGAACACACCCCGCAAATTAGAAAATGAAAAGAATCCTACTCTGCCTCTTCGCATTGGCAGCCATCAGCGCTTCGGCCTGCACCAATTTCCTGGTAGGCAAGAAGGCATCGAAAACCGGAGCCACCTTCATCTCGTACAACATGGACAGCTACGGCATGTACGGCAAGCTCGTCTACTACCCTGCCGGAAAGCACGCTCCCGGCGAAGTGCGCCGCATCGTCGACGGTGACACCTACCACTACCTCCGCGACATCCCCGAAGCGCCCGAAACCTACGCCGTAATGGGACTGATGAACGAGTTCCAGCTTTCCATCATGGAAACCACCTTCGGCGGACGGCCCGAACTGACGGCAAAGAACCCTGAAGGCGGCATCGACTACCCCTCGCTCATGGCCCTCGGACTGCAACGTGCCAAGACCGCACGCGAGGCTATCCGCGTAATGACCGACCTCGTCGACAAATACGGATACAGCGGAAGCGGAGAAAGCTTCAGCGTGGCAGACCCGAACGAAATCTGGATTCTCGAAATGATTGGCAAAGGCGACGAAAAGAAGGGGGCGGTATGGGTTGCCGTACGCATTCCCGACGACTGCATTGCCGCACACGCCAACCAAAGCCGCATCCACACCTTCGACATGAAGGACAAGGAAAACGTAATGTATGCCAAGGACGTGGTGAAGTTCGCACGCGAAAAGGGATACTTCAACGGCAAGGACAGCGAATTCTCCTTCTGCGATGCCTACAGCCCTGCCGACTTCGGCAGCCAGCGCTTCTGCGATGCCCGCGTATGGAGCTTCTTCAACCGCTTCGTCGACGGCATGGACCGCTATCTCGACTTCGTCGACGGCAAGCACATCGGAAAGTCTGAGGTGATGCCCCTCTACTTCAAGCCTAACCGCCTGCTCGACCTCAGCGACGTCATCGCTGCCAACCAGGACCACTACGAGGGGACACCTTTCGACTTCACCGGCGAGGTGAACAGCGGCGTCTATACAAGCGCCTATCTCCCCAGTCCCCTCACCTACGAACACGAAGGCAAGACCTACTTCAACGAGCGTCCCATTGCCACACAGCAAAGTGCCTGCACCTTTGTAGCACAAATGCGAAGCTGGCTCCCCGACGCCATCGGAGGCGTGCTCTGGTTCGGAAACGACGAACCCAACATGGTGGCATACACCCCCGTCTATTGCTGCGCAAACCGTGTGCCGGAATGCTATGCCGAAGAAACGGCAAACGACCACACCTTCTCCTGGAAATCCGCATTCTGGGTCTGCAACTGGGTGGCCAACATGACCTATCCGCGCTACGCACAGCTCTTCCCCGCTGTGAAGGCCGTACGCGACGAACTCCAGCAGCAGTACATCAACGAACAGGCAAGCATTGATGCACGCGCTGCCGAACTGCTGAAGCACAACTCCGCAGACTGTCACAAATTCCTCACCGACTACACCGTGAACACCGCACAAAGCATGCTCGCACGCTGGAAGGAACTGGGCGAATACCTCATCGTGAAGTTTAACGACCAGGTGGTGAAAAAGGAAAAGGACGGACGTTTCGAACTCACGGAAGACGGCATCTGCGTAGCACCTGAACGTCCCGGATTCCCCGAACAATACCGCAGGACAATCGTACGGAACACCGGCAGCAAATACGAATATCCCAAGGAGTGAGTCTTCCTTTGCCCGCATCGCCGGTATTGAATGTTGCATAAGCGCATTCCACACAAAAGGAAAGCAGACACAACGACACACACCATACAAACCATGCAGCTTCAAGGAGGGAACTCTCGGAAACCTTCCTTGAAGCCTTGCATTTTTAATAATAACATGCCTTTGTAATAACAACATGGGCATCTGTATGTTCCACAAAAGAATTGACTTATGGCAGAGATTGATGCAAGAAACATCCTTGACCGTGGACTCGTAGCAGCCTTCGGACTTGATGAGACAGAACTGGTACAAGCCTCCATGGAACTGGCAAACGAAGAAATCGGGCTGAAGGACTGGCAACCCTCGGCCGACGACATCCTGGCATTCCAGCGCGTGCACTACCTTGAAACGATGAACGAGGAGACAATGAAGACCGAAAACTTCAGAAACCTGCTCGTGGGACAAGCCGCCGACATGCGCGTCATACTCATACTCATTGCCCTCAACGTGATTATGCTACGACGCGTGAAGGACACTGCCGCCGTGGCCGAACAGCAGCACCTCTCCGTCCTTGCCGCAAACGTCTATGCGCCGCTGGCACACAAACTCGGACTCTACCGCATGAAGTCCGAACTGGAGGACCTTTCGCTCAAATACCTTGAACATGACGCCTATTACATGATCAAGGAAAACCTCAATGCCACCAAAAAGAGCCGCGACGCATACATCGAACGCTTTCTCGCACCTATAAGGGAGAAACTCGACGCTTCCGGACTGAAATACCATATGAAGGGCCGCACAAAGAGTATACACTCCATCTGGCAGAAAATGAAAAAGCAGAAATGCGGATTCAACGGTGTCTACGACCTCTTTGCCATACGCATCATCCTCGACTCCAAGCCCAAAAACGAAGTGGGCGACTGCTGGAAGGTGTTCTCACTCATCACCGACATGTACGAGTCGAACCTCAAGCGCCTGCGCGACTGGGTGACTGTACCGAAAAGCAACGGATACGAAAGCCTGCACATCACCGTGCTCGGACCCGAAGACAAATGGGTGGAAGTGCAGATACGTACCGAACGCATGGACGAAGTGGCAGAACACGGACTGGCGGCACACTGGCGCTACAAAGGCATCAAGAGCAGCGCCGACGGAGTCGACACCTGGCTCGCCGGCATACGCTCCGCACTCGAATCGGGCGAGGACCCACAACTCTCCAAGGAAGCCCTGCACGAAACCGCCATCTATGTCTTCACACCCAAAGGCGACCTCTACAAACTCCCGGCAGGAGCCACCCTGCTCGACTTTGCCTACAGCATCCACACCGGAGTGGGAAACAAATGCGTAGGCGGAATCGTCAACGGGAAAAACGTGCCCATACGCCAGGTGCTTGAAAGCGGACAGAAGGTGGAGGTGCTGACATCTGCCAAGCAACAGCCCAGCGGAGACTGGCTCAACATCGTCGTCTCGAGCCATGCCCGAAGCAAAATCCGCCAGAGCCTCAAGGAAATGCAGAACCGCGAATCGGCCATGGGACGCGAAATGCTCGAGCGGAAACTGCGAAACCGCAAGCTCGAATGGGACGAAACCGTCATCAACATCCTCATCAAGAAGCTTGGATACAAAGAAGCTGCCGACTTCTTCCGCGACATCGTTGACGAGAAAATCGAAACCAACACCCTGGTCGACAACTACATCGAACTGCAGAAATTCGAACTCGGACAGGGAGAACGTGCAGCCACGGTCTCTGCCGAAAACTTCAGCATGGACAGCATGGTGGCGCAGAACGCCTCACAACGCTCCGGGTCGGACGACGTCCTCGTCATCGACGAAAACCTGAAGGGCATCGAATTCTGCATGGCCAAATGCTGCTCACCGGTCTTCGGAGACACCGTCTTCGGATTCGTCACCACAGGAGGAGGCATCAAAATCCACCGCGACAACTGTCCGAACGCTCCCGAACTCATCGAGCGCTTCCCCTACCGCATCGTCAGGGCACGCTGGGCAACCCGGAACAGCAAGAACAACTTCCCCGCCGTCATCCACGTCATCGGCAACGACGACCTCGGCATCGTCAACAACCTCACCTCCATCATCTCCAAGGACCAGCACATCATGCTTCGCAATATTAATATTGAAAGCCGTGACGGACTCTTCTACGGAGAACTCACCGTACTCATCGAGGACAACCTCCAGCTACGCCTCCTCATCCGAAAGCTACAGACCGTAAGGGGAGTGAAAGCCGTCAGCCGATAAAAACCCTCCAAAAGCCTGTATGTAGCCGTTTTGGCAACTCCAAAACGCATCCGCATACAGTCAGGTGCAATTTTCCGCCCCTTTTCCACGTTTTTTTGTGGCAAAAAAAAACACAGATTCGCAAAAAACGGGGGAAACACTTGGGAAATTTCATAAAAATTTCTAATTTTGCGCATTACGAAATAACATTCACTAAAATAATCTCATTTTATGTCAGACATTAAAAGAGTCTACACCTTCGGAAACGGACAGGCCGAAGGTAATGCAACCATGCGTGAGGCACTTGGCGGTAAAGGAGCCAACCTTGCCGAGATGAACCACATCGGTGTGCCCGTTCCTCCTGGATTTACCATTACAACCGATACCTGCAACGAGTATTACAAGGTAGGACAGGACAAGATCATTGAACTCCTCTCTGACGATGTCGACGCAGCTGTAGCACACACTGAGGCCCTCATGAACTGCAAGTTCGGAGACCCGAAGAATCCTCTCCTCGTCAGTGTACGCTCCGGAGCACGCGCTTCGATGCCTGGTATGATGGACACCATCCTCAACCTCGGTCTCAACGACGAAGTGGCTGCAGGAATGGTGGAAAAGACCCAAAATCCCCACTTCGTTTACGATAGCTACCGACGCTTTGTACAGATGTACGGCGATGTTGTGCTGGGTATGAAGCCCGTAAACAAAGAGGATATCGACCCCTTCGAGGCCATCATTGAAAAGGTGAAGGAAGAACAGGGCGTAACCCTCGACAAGGACCTTTCCGTTGAGTCGCTCAAGCGCCTCGTTGAACTTTTCAAGGAAGCTATCAAGGAACAGACCGGACACGACTTCCCCACCGACCCCAAGGAGCAGCTTTGGGGTGCCATCTGTGCAGTGTTCCGCAGCTGGATGAACGAACGTGCCATCCTTTACCGCAAGATGGAAGGCATTCCCGACGAATGGGGAACCGCCGTCAGCGTAATGGCCATGGTATTCGGAAACATGGGCGACACTTCTGCAACCGGCGTTTGCTTCAGCCGCGACGCAGGTAACGGTGAGAACCTCTTCAACGGCGAATACCTGATCAACGCCCAGGGCGAAGACGTGGTGGCCGGTATCCGCACTCCCCAGCAGATTACAAAGATTGGCAGCCAGCGCTGGGCAGAACGTGCAGGAATCTCCGAAGAGGAGCGCGTAGCCAAGTATCCCTCCATGGAAGAGGCCATGCCCGAACTCTACAAGGAACTCGACGCCCTGCAGGACAAGCTCGAAAAGCACTACCACGACATGCAGGACATGGAGTTCACCGTACAGGAAGGCAAGCTCTGGTTCCTCCAGACACGTAACGGAAAGCGCACCGGTACCGCAATGGTGAAGATTGCTATGGACCTTCTCCGCGAAGGCCTCATCGATGAGAAGACCGCACTCCTCCGCTGCGAACCCAACAAGCTCGACGAACTTCTCCACCCCGTATTCGACAAGGCTGCCCTCAAGGCCGCCAAAGTCATCACTCAGGGTCTTCCCGCATCTCCCGGTGCAGCCTGCGGACAGATTGTATTCCACGCCGACGATGCCGAAGCTTGGCATGCCAACGGCCACAAGGTCATCATGGTCCGCATCGAAACCTCGCCTGAAGACCTCGCAGGTATGTCTGCAGCCGAAGGTATCCTCACTGCCCGTGGCGGTATGACCTCTCACGCTGCAGTAGTTGCCCGCGGTATGGGTAAGTGCTGCGTCAGCGGTGCAGGAGAAATCCACGTCGACTACAAGGCCAAGACCGTCGAAATCGGCGGAGTGGTCTACAAGGAAGGCGACTACATCTCCCTCAACGGTACCACCGGACAGGTTTATGCCGGCGAAATCGCTACCAAGGAAGCCGAGCTCTCCGGCGACTTCAAGGCACTTATGGACCTCTGCGACAAGTACACCAAGATGGAAGTCCGCACCAATGCCGACACTCCCCACGATGCACAGGTGGCTCGCAACTTCGGCGCCAAGGGTATCGGTCTCACCCGTACCGAACACATGTTCTTCGAAGGTGAGAAAATCAAGGCTATGCGCGAGATGATTCTCTCCGACACCGTAGAGGGTCGCGAAAAGGCACTTGCCAAGCTCCTCCCCTTCCAGACCGAAGACTTCTACGGCATCCTCAAGGCCATGGATGGCTGCCACGTCAACATCCGTCTCCTCGATCCCCCTCTCCACGAGTTCGTTCCCGCCGATGACAACGTACAGGGCCAGAAGGATATGGCTGAAGAAATGGGCGTAAGCGTAGAGGAAATCCGTCGCCGCGTACACTCTCTCCACGAGAACAACCCCATGCTCGGACACCGCGGTTGCCGTCTTGGCATCACCTTCCCCGAAATCACCGCCATGCAGACCCGTGCCATCCTCACCGCCGCATGCCGTCTGAAGAAGGAAGGCTACGATCCCCATCCCGAAATCATGGTACCCCTCATCGGTATCCTCTATGAGCTCAAGCAGCAGAAGGAAATCATCAAGAAGGTTGCCGCAGAAGTATTTGCAGAACAGGGTGTAGAAATCGAGTTCGAAATCGGAACCATGATTGAAATCCCCCGTGCTGCCCTTACCGCAGACCGCATCGCCACCGAGGCAGAATACTTCTCCTTCGGTACGAACGACCTCACGCAGATGACCTTCGGTTACAGCCGTGACGACGTGGCAAGCTTCCTCCCCGACTATCTCAGCAAGAAGATTCTGAAGAACGACCCCTTCCAGGTGCTCGACCAGAACGGTGTCGGCCAGCTCATCAAGCTTGCTGTAGAAAAGGGTCGTGCCGTACGTCCGGGCATGCGCACCGGTATCTGCGGAGAGCACGGTGGTGAACCTTCCAGCGTGAAGTTCTGTGCCAAGGTCGGCATGAACTACGCAAGCTGCTCACCCTTCCGCGTGCCCATCGCCCGTCTTGCAGCCGCGCAGGCCGCTGTAGAGGAATAATCCTTAGAGGCTGAAAATTAGCTATATAAAGGGCAAGTATCTGGGAAACAGGTACTTGCCCTTAGTTTTTTGTGCATGTTCTGCATGTTCCAAATGCAGAATAAGAAGCCAAAATCAGGGCAAATGTTTCCCAAAAATCAAGAACGTGTTTCCCCAAGCCATTCTTTGTTTCTCCAAAAAAGCCAGAGCTTTCCCCAAAAATGCGGTATTTCCCATATTTTGGAACTGGTTCAACAGGTATTATATCACAAAAAAAATAACTCAAATAAAAATCGGCATCTTCTGATTTCACAAGAAATGTTAGATATGCGAGCCGCAATAAGGGTTCGTGCTTAGAACACTCCTTTTCCCTTCTGTTGAATCAATTTTGAAGCAAATCATCCTTGACTTATTAGAAAAAATACTATTTTTGACTTGGTGTGAACAAAAAAGGCACACCAGCACAAT
>SAMEA3663097__coassemble_934_pt1 | contig 11716 bp, 7 predicted proteins | sample SAMEA3663097__metabat2_low_PE_001 | metagenome-assembled genome bin SAMEA3663097 (sample SAMEA3663097) | pig gut metagenome | biome: pig gut; feature: pig-associated habitat; material: faeces | place: France | collected 2012 | reverse complement strand
ATGGCGGTCAGCAACTCCTCGCGCAGTCCAAGGGATGAAAATGTGGATTGTGACATAAAGTTAGGGATGTTCTCTTAAGGAATAAGGGTGGGGTCTGCAAAATTCCCACCATAGAAGAAAAAAACAGCGGCGGGGCCTGTCCTCATCCTGTCATCCTCGAAAGGAGGACAGAGCATGTCAGAAAGGAGCAGGCCCCACCCTGTCATTGCAAGCCGTAAAAATGGCAGTAGCGGATGGAACTTATGGACTCTCGCGGGAGAACGGAACCGCAGCCCGCGAAACAGCATTTGATGTCCACCCCTCCGTCATCGTCATTCGGCAATAAGTGAAAATTCGGCTCCGGAGGCGAAATCCTGCCCGTTCTGGCTCGAAAGCGCCTTGAAACGGATGTAGCGGGCACGGACGGGAGCGGCGAACTCCACACGCTGGGCCTTGCCGTCGTTGGCGAAGGTCCCCTTCTTCACAGCCTCGCCCCACGACTGTCCGTCGTCGCTTACAAAGATTTCGTAATCCTTGACATTGCCGTTGCTGCCACTGCGACGGGGAGTATAGACGAATCCCTTCATCAGCTTGACATCGAGGGCGTCGAAGTCTACCCAATGGGGATACTGTGCCACGGTGACGGAATACATGGTGTGCCAGATGGTGCCGAGGTCACCGTCGACAAGATGCGTGGCATTGCCCTCACCGAACTCCTGGCTGGAGCAGAAGGCTACCTCAAGGGGTACGCTCTCCACCTTGGCAAAACGCTGGCTGAAGACCGTCTTGCGGTTGTCGGCATACCATGCCCTGACTTCTCCGCCCTGACGGAAGGGTACGGGCGAGGTGTAGACCTTGGCCTTTCCGCCATCGACGCTGTACATCAGCTTACGGCCTTCGGCAAGGCTGTGGATGCTGAGATTTCCGCGGTTGTCGCGCAGAATGGAGAGGGGATAGTCGCCGCTGGCACTGACCTTGAGCACACGGCCGAGGATTTCGGCCTGCTCGGAGAGGGATTCTGCCTCCTTGGAGAGGGCGAAGGGACGGATAATGAAACCGAAATCGTAGCCTGTGCTCTTCACTCGGTCGGGATTGAGGGGACCTCCCTGACCGCAACTGTTGCCGCCAAGACCCATGACCTTGGCATCGAGCAGGAGGTGTGTGGCGGAGGACTTCGGGAGCTGGTAGGGATGGGCGGCTTCCATCAGCTCGAGCTGGCTCCAGGGGAGGGCGCTGACGCTCATGGCTGACACTCCGGGGGCGGTGGAGGGCTTGCCGAAGAGCAGGTTTCCGGAATCCTCGACATGGGCATAGCTGGGCGTGGTGGCCACAAAGGCGGCACCATGGCCAAACTGGTCGGTGAGGGCACACCAGCGGACCTCCTCGCGATTGCCCATTTCCTGGGGCTTCGGAAGCATGATGTCCTGCTCCCCTACCCGACCTTCGTGGATTTCCACAAACTGCGAGGTGCGGCGGTCATTGTAGTTGTTGACAGGACCACGGCCGTAATAAAGGAAATTGTCGTATTCCGTGGGGAGCTGCATGGCATAGCCTATGCGCGGAAGGTCGACGTTATCATCGTTGGCGGTGATGGCGGCCTCAAGCTCCACGGAGCCGTCGGGATAGATGGTATAGACCTGGTTGGTGAGGAACTTGAAATCGTCCTCGTCGAAGCGCTGACGGGTGTTCTCCATGATGCAATATACCGACTCGGGATTGCGGTCGCGGTTGCTGTAACGGTCCGTGCCGCCATAGGGGGCCTGGCTCTCCACCGTGAAGTTGAGGACATAGGCTCCGTCCTTGCGGGCATAATGGCTGAAGGAGAGGGCACGGTGCTGCAGATGGTGCAGACCGAGCTGGGGCCACTTGTAGTCGCACCAGTTGTCGTTGTCCGTACGGGCACGGAAGGCATTGAGCACCGGACCTTCGCCGGGATTGAAGATATTTTCGCCTTTATACTTCAGACTGGCGATATTACCCTTCGAGGTATCGAAAGCCACTTCCCAACCCTCTCCAGAGAAGGCGATGCTTTCGGCGGTGACGACGGGCTTCGACACACGGAGCTTATCCTTGCCGGCTCCGGAGGCTGCAAGGCTGGCGCTCACCTGCCCGGCAATGGGAGAGGCGGCTGCGGGCTGCTGGAGCAAAAGCTGCTCCTCCATCTGCACATATCCGGCCTTGGCCCACGGACGGTCGGCTGCCTGTACGAACTGCACTTTGACAAAGTATTCCTTCGAGGGGTCGAAACGGTAATCCGCATAATCCAGCGTCAGGACACTTCGCTGACGGGGACCAATGGCCTGGCATCCGGTTCCCAGATTGTTGACAGCCACCTGCACACCGTCCTCGTACAGACTCCAGACGACCTCGTAGTCGGAAAGGTCCACAAAATAATTCTTGTTGAAGATTTCCACCTTCCCGGCCTTCAGGTCTAAAGGACGTACAGCGACATTCTGATATACCTTCTTCACCTCGAAATACTGGGCCTTGGGAGAAAGGTCGGGGCGCATGATTCCGTTCATACAGAACATGCCGTCGTTGGGCTTGTCGCCGAAATCGCCGCCATAGCCCCAGTACTTCGTTCCTTCGGGAGTATAGTTGTTGATAGCCTGGTCCACCCAGTCCCAAATGGCACCGCCGACAAAGAAGTTCGTACTCTCGATAGCGTTCCAGTAGTCCACAAGGTTTCCGACGGCATTTCCCATGGAATGGGCGTATTCTGAGATGTGGAAGGGGTATACAAGCCCTTCTTCCTTGCCGGTTACCGCAGCTTGTACCCACGCGATGGAGGGATACTGGTTGGAGCCCATGTCCACGATGGAGTTGTTGCGCTCATACTGCACCGGACGACTGGCATCGAAGGCCTTGATGGCTTTGTAGGCTTCCACGAAATTGTCGCCGGGACCAGCCTCGTTGCCCAACGACCAGATGCAGATGGAGGGATGGTTGACGTGCTGGTGCACCATCTCCATGTTACGGGCCACATGCTGGTCGCGGAACTCCGGAACCCACGATAGGGATTCCTTGCCATAATAGTACTCATGGCTTTCGATATTGGCCTCGTCCTCGAGCATGATGCCGTACTTGTCACAGAGATAATACCAGTAGGGGTCGTCGGGATAATGGCAGTTTCTGACATGGTTGATATTACCGCGTTTGAGGAGCATCACCTCCTTTTCCATCTGTTCGCGGGTGATGGCATGTCCTCTTTCGGGCGAATTCTCATGACGGTTCACACCCTTCATCTTCACCGGTTTGCCGTTGAGATAGTAGTAGCGGCCGGCCAGACCGAATTCGTCGTCCTTGGCAGCGGTTTCACGGATTTCGCAGGTGCGGAAACCGACAATGGTAGAAACGGTCTCCACCACCTTTCCGGCGGCATCCTTCAACTCTGCCACAAGGACATAACGGTGGGGGGCTTCAGCACTCCAGGGTTTGGCCTGCGGACAGGTAAGGGTGACGCTTTGGGTGGCATCAGCCTGCACATCGATGTCCTGCGCTCCGCTGACGGTGCAGGGTACGGCTTTGACGGCCTCACCGTAAAGTTCCTTTTCGTAGAGGGAATAGGATATGCGGGCTCCCTTCACGGCTTTCTTTCCAAGATTCTGCACAATGGCACTGACGTTGAGGACCGTAGGCGAAGAGGCTACGGCCACCAGGTCGGCTACCTGCAGGCGGGGCTTGCTGTGGAGGGCCACCGTACGGAAGATTCCCGGCAGACGGAACATGTCCTGACTTTCGAGGAAGCTGCCGTCGCTCTGACGGTATACTTCACAGGCCACCACGTTCTCCCCGCTCACAAGATATGGGGTGATGTCGAACGAGGCGGTGGAACGGGAGTTCTTCGAAAAACCGACGTAACGGCCGTTGATATAGAGATAGAAGAAGGAGTCAACACCGTCGAAGTCGAGATAGACTTCACGTCCGTCCCACTCCTCGGGAATGGTAAAGGTACGACGGTAGGAACCCACTTCGTTGCGGTTCTTGTAGGTCAGCCAGTCCTTGGCAGGCTCCCGCATGACGCCTTCCTTCCAGTCGTCCATCTTCACCTGATGCTGGAAAATGACGCGCTGGTTGGAGTAGATGGGCATGCCCCACTTCTGCATGCCGTCGGACTGCAGGCCGGCTACGGGCCAGTTCATGGGTACCTCCACATTGTTCCATTCGTGACGGTCGTCGCCCATCTTATAGTCCGTGGCATAGAAACCAAGAGGACGTTCATCGGGATTTCCTACCCAGCAGAACTGCCACTGGCCGTTCAGGCTTTTCCAGAACGACGATTTTTCAGGCAACACGCCGGTGGCTTCCTCAGCATTCTTGAAACTGAAGAACCAGGCATGGGGCTGCAACTTGTTGAGGGCCACACGCGTGGGGTCATCCCATTCGCGTCCGTCAGGACCCTTCACCTGGGTATCATAGGCATATCCGCCAAGAAGCGGACGCCCGCCAAGGGCCTGGGCACCGGCAGGCACTGCAGCGAGGGCTGCAAGTAGGAAAAGTACAGAAAATCGTGTTCGGCTCATAGCGTAGAAGATATAAGTAGGATTGTTCCGGGATTCTTACTCCCGAAAACTATGTTTTTTAGGATTGCTGGATAAACATGATGATTACTGGATAAGCATGCCGCATGGATGCTCCATAAGGGGAAGGCAAAAACTCCTGTCAGCCAGCCCGGAGGTACCGTCAAAGAAGTGCTGCATCACACAGCAATTTACCTCAATCATCTGATTACCAGTATTTTACAAACTACGTGACAACTATTTTATTAATAATATGCAACTTCAGGCATTCCGCCTTCTTCTTTCAGCGTCCCCTCATACTTCATCACTCGTCCGTTTCCTTCAATATAGGTCATGCAGGACCTGCAACCGGAAAACGCCACAAGACGTTCCCTTGCCCCTGCTTTTCGCGGCAGGAAGCATACAGGTATGGCACCGAAAGACGGGAAGAAGGAGAAGAAAAGGCACATACGCGCCAAAGGTCACCATACGAGGGGGTATATTTGCCGCAAATGTACACAATATCCGCGAAACAGACAAAAAAAACAGAAATTTTCGCCCCTATATTCAAGGGGAGTCTTTGCAGATTCAGAAAAAAAACATACATTTGCCCATTTTAATCGGCAGGATCCTGCGGAAAACATCCCCCGGGACCCTTGCTCCATGATGGAAGATAACATGGAAAAACTCCTGCATTACGTTTGGCAGCACCGCATACTTCCTCCCGGAGAGCTGCACACTACTGACGGACGCACCGTCGAAATCATCAACCCGGGGCTGCACAACCTGAACGCCGGGCCCGACTTCTTCAATGCACAAGTCCGCATTGGCGGAGCATTGTGGGTGGGAAATGTCGAAATCCACTGCCTGGCATCCGACTGGTACCGGCACCGCCACGACAGCGACCCCGCCTACAACAACGTGGTGCTACACGTGGTGGAACGCGAGGACTGTACCGTCACAACCGAAAACGGCACCGTCTTGCCGCAAATCGTGGTGAGCGTACCGCCACACATTGCGGAAAACTATGCCGAACTCCTTGCCGAAGACGCATATCCGCCATGCTACCGCATCATCCCCCAGGTTCCACCCCTCACAGTGCACGCCTGGATGGACGCACTGGCGGCCGAAAGGCTTGAGCAAAAGACACAACGCATAGAAAACTGGATGAAGCGCACCGACGGAGATTGGCAACGCACTTTCTTCATTACTTTGGCACGGGCCTTTGGATTCGGCACCAATGCCGAGGCTTTCGAACAGTGGGCTTTCCAGGTCCGGCAGGACCAGGTGGGGAAACACCGCGACAACCCTATGCAGGTGGAGGCTTATTTCATGGCTCTTGCCGGACTGCTCGAAGGCACGGAAACCTCCGGTACCGTTTCGGACGACATGACAATGCTCCTGCGCGAAATCAAATTCATGAAGTCGAAGTTCAGCATTGTCCCCATGAAAAGGCAAATATGGAAGCTCGGACGTCTGCGCCCGCAAAACTTCCCGCAGGTGAGGATTTCACAGCTCGCAGCACTCTATTCCAGCGAACGCATCAACTTTTCCGACATTCGCTCCATGAAACAGATTTCCGACATCCGCAAGGCCCTGTCGGTAAAGGCACTCGGATTTGCGACAAAGCCATACGGTCTTTCAGAGAAAAGCATCGACCTGCTCGTCATCAACGCCATTTGCCCCACCCTGTTTGCCTACGGACGCTACTGCGGAAAGGATTCCCTTTGCGAAATGGCCCTCGAACTGCTCACGCAAATCCCGCCAGAACAGAACCACGTCATCCGATATTGGCACCGTGCAGGCATCACAGCGGAACATGCGGCCGACAGCCAGGCTTTGCTACATCTCAAGGCAAAGTATTGCGACCCAAAAGATTGTCTGCGATGCCGTTTCGGTCCCATATACCTGCAAAAACGCCAAAGACAGGATGCTGCCTGCAATCTGCCAAAGGCTTGAATGGAGACATACAGGCGGGCACACTGATGCCAGCATTAGCAAACAGCCGCTGCTGAGGCTTTTTTACGAAACGTTCTCCTCGTTTTCAAAACTTGACATATGACTACTTTCAATTATGACGTCGTGGTCATCGGTGCCGGACATGCCGGATGTGAAGCCGCTACAGCAGCGGCACGCATGGGCGCACGCACCGTCATCATCACGATGGATATGAACAAAATTGCACAGATGTCGTGCAACCCAGCTGTCGGAGGCATTGCCAAAGGACAGATTGTCCGCGAAATCGATGCTCTGGGCGGCCACATGGGCCGCGTCACCGATGCTGCTACCATACAGTTCCGCATGCTGAACCGCTCCAAGGGTCCTGCCATGTGGAGCCCTCGCGCTCAGTGCGACCGCATGAAATTCATCAACGAATGGCGGAAAACGCTTGAAAACACCATAAACCTTGACATCTGGCAGGACGAGGCTGCAGAAATACTGACAGACGCACAGGGGAATGTCTGCGGTGTAACGACCATATGGGGAGCCACTTTCAACTGCCGCTGTGCCATCGTTACTGCAGGAACCTTCCTCAACGGTCTGATGCACATCGGACGGAAGATGGTCCCAGGCGGACGATGCTCGGAACCTGCCGCCACCCTACTCTCCGCCTCAATTGCCGGAAAAGGCATCACGGTACAAAGGATGAAAACCGGAACACCGGTTCGCATCGATGCACGCACCGTACATTTCGAAGACATGGAGGAACAGCCGGGTGACGATGCACTTGGGAATGCACTCCACTACCGGTTCTCCTTCATCTCCCCCCTACGCCAACTTCCACAACTCCCCTGCTGGACGTGCAACACAAACGCCGAAGTCCACAGAATTCTCCGCAGCGGACTGAAAGATTCTCCGCTCTACAACGGACAAATACAAAGCATCGGACCGCGCTACTGCCCATCCATTGAGACCAAACTGGTTACGTTTGCCGAACGCGACAGCCATCCGCTCTTCCTTGAACCCGAAGGACTCGACACAAACGAGCTTTATCTCAACGGCTTTTCGTCCTCCCTGCCGATGGACATCCAGATTGCAGCACTGAAAGCTATGCCCTGTTTCCGCGATGTAAAGGTGTTCCGTCCCGGTTACGCCATCGAATACGATTTCTTCGACCCCACAGAACTCCATCACACCCTCGAAAGCAAGAAAGCAGACGGACTGTTCCTTGCTGGACAGGTGAACGGAACCACCGGCTACGAGGAAGCGGCAGGACAAGGAATCATCGCAGGAATCAATGCTGCCTTGAAATGCAGCAGCGCAGGAAGCGGGTTACAAGCTTCCACATTCACCCTCGGACGCGACGAAGCCTACATAGGCGTTTTAATCGACGATTTGGTAATCAAGGGGGTGGACGAACCATACAGAATGTTCACCTCGCGTGCCGAATACCGGATTCTGCTGCGCCAAGATAATGCGGACGCCCGCCTGACACCTCATGCCATACGCCTCGGACTCGCAGACCACGAGCGCGAGGAACGCTTCCATCGCAAAAACGAGACCAAGGAGGCGCTGATTGAGACCGCACGGAAGCACAATGTTTCCCCACGCGAGATAAACGATCTGCTCGAACGGAACGGAAGCCCTGTGCTGAACCACGGCTGTAAACTTTCGGAGATTATCGCTCGTCCCGGAATCCGGCTCGATGAAATCATCAGAGAAGTTCCAGAAATGCAGGCTGTCATCGACGCCCACTTCCCCACCCGATTCTCCGAGGGAACCAATGCTACGCCAGAAGAAGGAAACACCGATTTGGCCGAAACCATCGAGGCCACCGAGATACTGCTCAAATACGACGGTTACATCGCACGTGAGCGGGCGGCTGCCGACAAGATGCAACGTTTGGAAAACATCCGCATCCGCGGTCATTTTGATTATACATCCATGAATTCCCTTTCCACCGAAGCCCGTCAAAAGCTTTCAAAAATCAATCCCGAAACCTTGGCACAAGCCTCACGCATCCCCGGAGTCAGTCCCTCCGACATCAGTGTGCTACTTATACTTTTGGGCAGATGACTTGAAGCTTTTCTTTAAGTCCAAACGCAGCAAAACGTAAAATAACACGGAATAATCGCACAAAACACCTACGTTTCACGTGAAACAAAAATTATCTAAACACAATATTTTCAGCAACTTATGGATAAAGAATTGCTACTCCGCCATTTGAGAAACGTTCCGGACTTTCCTATCCCTGGCATACAATTCAAAGATGTCAGCACATTATTCAAAGAACCGGCGTGCCTGCACGAGATGTCGGACGAAATAACGCGGATGTACCGCGATAAAGGCATCACGAAAGTGGTGGGAATTGAAAGCAGAGGCTTTGTAATGGGCGCCATCGTCGCCGAGCGTTTGGGCGCTGGATTCGTGATGTGCAGAAAACCTGGCAAGCTGCCCGCCGACACACGGCGACAGGAATACGGCAAGGAATATGGGAAGGATGCCATAGAAATCCATACGGACGCGCTGAACACGGACGATGTTGTCCTCATTCAGGACGACTTGCTCGCCACTGGCGGCTCGGCTAAGGCGGCCATTGACCTTGTCCGTTCCTTCGGAGTAAAGAAAATTTATTGCAATTTTATCATCGATTTACGCATCGAAGGCTTGAAAGGACGCGAGTTCATCGGAGACAGTGCCGAGGTCTCATCCTTACTGACCATCGAAGAATAAGCCTTTCAAATCGCATCACTTCCACGAGCTCTTCACACGAGACTTGTGGAAGTGCTCTTTTTTTAGTACAAACTCCGCACAAGCCACCTCCGGCGCACCGTCTTGAAACGAAAAGAGGAGACAAAAAGCGCAAAAAGCATTCCCTGACAATTTTCCGTATCACAAAGTCCGAATTATGGAAAACGAACGGATTCAACAGAAAAAAAACAGGACACTGCTTATCCTATTTACTACTAAACGGGCACCTCAAAACGGACTAACTTCATACATCCATGACCAAGGAAGAACGCGAAAGACTTGACACCTATCTTAAAGGCATCGTTAGCAGCCTGCCAGAAAGTCCGGGCTCATACCAATATCTCGACGATGAAGGTACCATCATCTACGTAGGTAAGGCAAAAAAACTGAAAAGCCGCGTGTCGTCGTATTTTGTCAAGACACAGCAAAGTGCCAAAACCCACATATTGGTATCCAAGATTCGCGACATCAAATATACCGTTGTCAAGACTGAAGAGGACGCTCTGCTTCTAGAGAACCAACTTATCAAGAAGTACAAGCCGCGGTACAACGTACTGCTAAAGGACGACAAAACCTACCCTTCCATCGCCATTACCAAGGAATATCTGCCGCGAATCTTCAGTACCCGCAACCGCAATCTACGTGGGGCAACGTACTACGGTCCATACTCCCACGTGCCTACCATGTATGCCTTGCTCGAAGTATGCCGCACCCTTTACCATCCCCGGCCCTGCATGACCATTATGACCGAAGAAGGAGTGAAGTCCGGAAAATACGATGTATGCCTTGACTATCACATCCACAAATGCGAAGCTCCGTGCTGTGGGCGGCAGAAACGCGAGGATTATCTGGAACAGATTGAGGCCTGCAGGGAAATACTAAAGGGAAATACGCGGGAAGTGGCCCGTAAACTGCGCGAAAGGATGATGGAACTTGCTGAAGAAATGCGTTTCGAAGAGGCAGAAACCATGAAACGCCGGCTGATGCTCATCGAAAACTTTGTAGAACGTTCGGAAGTCATCAGCAATGTCGGCTATGACATTGATGTCTTCAACATCGTCAGTGAGGAGCATACTGCCTACATCAACTTCCTGCATGTGGTAAACGGGGCCATCACACAGTCTTTTACCTTTGAATTCAAGAAACGTCTTGACGAGAGCGATGCCGAACTGCTGGCCTTGGGTATCGTAGAGATGCGAAACCGCTTCGAAAGCGATTCAAAGGAGATTATTGTACCCTTTGAGGTGGATCTCCCCGAGGGATATGCCACGCTGACCATTCCCCAAATGGGAGGCAAGAAAAAGCTCCTTGAACTCTCGCGGCTGAACGTCCTGCAACACCGTATCGACCGTCAGAAGCAGGCAGAAAAACTGAATCCTGAGCAACGACAGACAAGGTTGATGAAAGAGATTAAGGAACAATTGGGGCTTCCTGCCCTTCCTATGCGCATCGAACTCTTTGACAACTCAAATATCAGCGGTGAAGATGCTGTGGCAGCCTGCGTGGTTTTCGACCATCTGAAGCCCAATAAAAAAGAATACCGCACCTACAACATCAAGACGGTATCGGGGCCCGACGACTACGCATCGATGCGCGAAGTGGTGGAACGCCGCTACAGCCGTCTGAAGGAGGAGAACGGCACCCTACCCAACCTCATCATCGCCGACGGCGGCATCGGGCAGATGCAGGCCATATACGAGATTGTAACACGGCGTCTGGGCCTTGACATTCCCATAGCCGGACTTGCCAAGGACAGCAGGCACCGCACACGCGAAATGCTCTTCGGAAATCCCCCACAAAGCGTGGCCGTAAAGCCCGATTCACAACTCTTTTTCCTGCTGACGCAGATGCAGGACGAAGTGCACCGTTTTGCCATCAAATTCCATCGCAACAAACGTTCAAAACGCCAACAGGCTTCGGAACTTGACCAGATAAAAGGGCTTGGAGAAAAGGGAAAAGCCTTGCTGCTGAAGACTTTCGGCAGCGTAAAACGCACCAAAGAGGCTTCCCTGGCACAGATACAGGAACTGTTGGGCCCCGCACGCGGGGAAAAAATCTATGCACAGCTCCACGCAAATGCAACCAACGAATAGGAATAGAGCGGCGTCCTGAAGGGTATTTCCAGGCGTTTTGGCGGACTTTCCCCTCGCTTTCCGTATAATTCCACCAAAAAGAAGCAAAGCCCGTCAGATTGCCTCAAAACGCTCATGGCATCTGGCAGCATATGCTGCAAAACGACAAGAGAAGGGTATAAAAAACACCGACACCTTCGGAAATTCAAAACATCGGACTTCTTTGGGCAAAAGTTCCGATGTTTGTCATCAAAAGTGCGGATGTTTGCATCAAAGAAGTCCGATGTTTTGCACATCCCGAACCATCCCTAGAAATTTTTTTTGAAAAAAAATATCCTACATCCTACACCCAAACCATAGAAATCAGCTTTATACATTATACTTTTCTATGGTGAAGGATAGGGTGTAGGATACGCAAAAAGGTGTAGGAGAACCTACACCTTTTTGCATTTTCGTGCTATTTTCTGCACTTTT
>SAMEA3663097__coassemble_932_pt1 | contig 11765 bp, 8 predicted proteins | sample SAMEA3663097__metabat2_low_PE_001 | metagenome-assembled genome bin SAMEA3663097 (sample SAMEA3663097) | pig gut metagenome | biome: pig gut; feature: pig-associated habitat; material: faeces | place: France | collected 2012 | reverse complement strand
ACGTCAAGACCTTCGCGCTGGGCTATCGCCACCACGTCCGCCCCGGGGTCGGCCACCGCCGGACAGCCGGCTTCGGAGATTACGCCCACATCCTCGCCCCGTCGCAAAGGTTCGAGATACTGCGAAAAGCGGGCAGGGTCGGCATGCTTGCCCATTTCGTAAAAAGTCAGGGCATCGATATCGATGTCACGGTCAACGGCTTTAAGGAACCGGCGTGCCGTGCGGATTTCCTCCACGATGAAGTGGCGGCAACGGTGGATGACTTCGATGTTATAGGCGGGAATCACCTTGTCGATGGCTGTGGCACCGAGGGTGACAGGAATAAGATAGAGGGCTGCCATTGGGGAAAGCGGGAAAAGGACAGTGAATCGGTTCAGCGGAAAATCTGGGAAAACGTCCTGCGGTGACGCAGATAGTAATTCACCACAAGACTGGCATTGCAGCGTTCGGGGATGGAATCGGGTGTGGAGAGCCGCAGGTTCAGACTACGGTCGTCGTCGAAACCATGTTTCCATGCCTTGAAATCGCGACGGGCACGCCACACAGCCTTGAAGTTGGGCACATCGCCTTTGGCAAGGAACTGCAGGGCGGCTACCCAATCGAGGAGGGTGCGACACCGCATCACATGCTGCAACTCGCCTTCGGGCAGGTTTTTATAGAGCATGGTGAGGTTGTTGCGGAAGTTGAGATAGGTCTTCCGGGGATTGTCCTGCGGAAGTGTCCCTCCCCCGACATGATAGACCGTGCTTTGCGGAATGCACACGATGCGCCGTCCCCTTGACCTCAGCCTCCAGCAGAAATCTATTTCCTCGTTGTGGGCGAAGAAACGGCCGTCAAGTCCTCCATGAACGTGCCAGTCAGAAGTGCGCACCATCAGCGCAGCACCTGTAGCCCAGAAGATATCAGCCACATCGTCATACTGACCATGGTCTTCTTCCGTCACGGCAAACACGCGACCGCGGCAAAAGGGATAACCATAACGGTCGATATAGCCTCCGCAGGCTCCGGCATATTCAAACCGGCAACGGTCATATGCCGCCATCACCTTGGGCTGGCAGGCGGCACAGTCGGCATGGGTTTCCATATAGTCATGCATCGGCTCAAGCCATCCCGGAGTCACCTCTACATCGGAATTGAGCAACAGGTAATAGTCATAGACGGGAGCAAGCCCCTTTTCCGACATCTCGTGCAGTTGCGCAAAGGCCACGTTGTAGCCCTCGGCAAAACCGTGGTTCTTGTCGAACTTCAGCAGGCGAACCTGCGGAAATTCACGCTCCAGCATCTCCAGGGAGTCATCGTCCGAACCGTTGTCGGCTACGACGACTTCGCCCAGTGCGCCGCTATATTCCACCACGCTGGGCAGGAACTTCCGCATCATCGCGCTTCCGTTCCAATTCAGTATCACAATGGCTATCATCGATTTCAAGCCTTTTTCGGGGTTTTCTTCAATAGGGAGATTCCTTTTAGGGGTGTTTCCCCTCATTAATATTATAATGCAACAATATTATAATATGCAACGTTCAAAGCGGTGTGGCCTGGAGCGTTTCGCCGTCAGCGTCCAATTCGCCTAACCTTACGGAGCAAAGGCTGTCAGGCATTGCTGTTGCACCTTCGGCGAGCCGCACACGGATGTAGTTATCGGTCCATCCCAAAAGGGGCTGTCCCTCACGGGCATGTTCCCAAAGTACCATACGTTCCGTGCCGATGTAACGACGGTAATGTGCCAAACGTTTCTCCTCGGAGAGGGCAATGAGGCGACGGCTGCGGTCGTGCTTTTCCTGAGGGGTCACCACGTGGGGTATTTCAAGGGCCTTCGTTCCGGGACGTTCAGAATAGCTGAACACATGGAGTTGTGAGATGTCGAGGCTTTCGATGAAACGGAAGGCATCTTCGAAATATGCTTCCGTCTCGCCCCGCGTTCCCACAATGACGTCCACCCCGATGAATGCATCGGGCATGACGCTGCGTATGCGCTCCACCTTCCGGCGGAAGAGTGCAGTGTCGTAACGGCGACGCATCAGACGCAGCACATCGTCGCTGCCGGACTGCAGGGGGATGTGGAAATGGGGCATAAAGGCACGGCTGCCTGCACAGAAGTCAATGATTTCGTCGGTCAGGAGGTTTGGCTCGATACTGGATATCCTGTAACGCTGGATACCCTCCACGGCATCCAGTGCACGGACCAGTCCGTAGAAGTTTTCGCCCGTCGAACGTCCGAAATCGCCGATATTCACTCCGGTAATGACGATTTCGCGACCACCGTGGCGTGCCGCTTCCTCGGCCTGCTCCACCAACGACGCAATGCTGCCGTTGCGCGAGCGTCCGCGCGCAATGGGTATGGTGCAATAGGTGCAGTAATAGTTGCAGCCGTCCTGCACCTTCAGAAAGTACCGTGTACGCTCGCCACGGGAACAAGAGGGGACGAAGGTGCGTATGTCGGCCAGCGGCGAAGTGAATGCCAGTCCACCCTCCGTGCCTGCCAATGCCTGCTCGAGGAGTTCCACTATCCTGCCCTTATGTTCCATGCCCACCACGAGTCCCACACCCTCGATGCGGGTAAGTACATCGGCTGCCAGCTGGGCGTAACACCCCATGACGGCTATCAGGGCTTGGGGATGTTGACGGTGGAGGCGGTTTATGGCATGCCGGCACTTGGCATCTGCCTCGCCGGTCACCGAACAGGTGTTGACAATGCAGAAGTCGGCCTGCTCTCCGTCGGCGGCATCCGTCACACCAAGTGCACAAAGGCGGTCGCGCAGGGAAGAGGTCTCGGCATAATTGAGTTTGCAGCCCAACGTCACATAGGCTGCCCTCTTATTATATAATATGGAGGAATGGAGATTCATGCCGCAAAGTTACGACAAAAGTCTACGTGCACAAAGCCCCCACATACGGAATTCGGCATTTCAGGCTTTTGGCGAAAAGGACAGCCGGTATTTGCAACGTATAAAACGCAAAAAATGTAAATGTTACAGCAAAACGCGTTTTTTTTCGCTGTTTCTCGAAAATTTTCATGAAAAATATTGCGGTGAGCAGGAAAAGGGCGTACCTTTGCAGCGTTTTAATACAGCAATTGATTGTTTTACACTTAAAATTATCCAAACAAAAATGAAGAAGCTTGTTTTCATGTTCGCAGCTTTCGCAGCTATCTCTTTCGCATCTTGTGGTTCCAAGACTGAGGCTCCCGTTGAGGCTAACGACAGCGACACCGTTGCACTTGACACTTGCGACACCGTTTGCGACACCGTTGCAACTGACACTGTAGCAGCCTAATCTACACAAGATCTCAGCTCGAATTTAGTTTCGGACATGGGCCGGATATCAGATATCATCGGCCAACTGAGAAAAATACGACCGATCGGACGAGAGTCCTGTCGGTCTATTTTTTTGCTTCCCCCCCACAAATGAGGGAGAAGGGGCGCACCATCGCCTCTACGACAAGCACAAGACGCACACCTACGATAGACACACACCACACAGAACGTCCGTACATCCCAACAACCATGAACAACAAAGCCAAAGGCTATATTTTGGGCATCATCGCTGCCGCCACGTACGGCATGAACCCTCTGTTTGCCTTGCCACTCTACGCCCACGGACTCGATGCCGACTCCGTGCTATTCTTCCGCTATCTCTTTGCCATTCCCATACTGGGTGCCATGCTCCGCCTCCGGGGCCGCAACTTCAGCGTCGGACGGCGCAACATCCTGCCGCTCTTCGCCATGGGAATGCTCTTTGCCCTCTCGTCGCTCACCCTTTTCGGGAGTTACAACTATATGGACAGCGGCATTGCCTCCACCCTGCTCTTTGTCTATCCGGTAATGGTGGCGGCCATCATGACGCTGTTCTTCGGCGAACGACTTACCATCCAGAGCACGCTTTGCCTTGCCGGCACCATCGGCGGCATCATGCTCCTCTATAAAGGCGATGGTACCGCCACGCTATCACTTACGGGTACCGCACTGGTGATGGTTTCCTCCCTATCCTACGCCATATACATCGTCGCCGTCAACCGTTCGCGCCTGCAACATATCCCGACATTGCAACTCACCTTTTACGTGACACTGTTCGGTTGGATGCTCTTCGCCATCCGCGCCATCCTGCACCACGGAGTCTGCCTACCGCCCGACGGACATGCCTACCTCTGGCTCTTCATGTTTGCCCTCGGACTGTTGCCCACCGCCGTATCGCTCCTTTGCACCACCGCTGCCATACACTACATCGGCTCCACCCCCACCGCCATCCTCGGTGCATTGGAGCCCGTCACCGCCATCGTTTTCGGGGTCACGGTCTTCGGCGAAGTCCTTACCCTGCGCGACGTGGCAGGCATCGTACTCATCATCACCGCCGTAAGCCTTGTCATCTGCGGTGCAAAGGGCATCCCTTCCATTCTCGTACGGCTGCGCAAGATGTTCCCAAGTATCCGACACCGCAAATCCTTCTGAACCCACAATGAAACCTGCATATTCCACCCTACCATACTCTTTGCTGATTGCCACACTGCTCACATCGCTGTTGCTGGCATGCCAGCCCGCCGCACACCTTTCGAAAACCGACCGCACAGCCATGCGCAGTGAGGCCGACAGTTTTCTGGAGCATATGCCCGAGGGTCTGCAACAACGGCAGACCGCGGCCATCCTGCAAGCCATAGGCGGTGATAACTCTGCTCTCGAAAGCGTAAGGAATGCACGCAACGCCGCCCCTGAAATCTCGGCGAATGTCACTATGCGCATGCTGTCGCCCACACTTCGGCTCTACGAACCAGTCGGAAGTGACAAAGATCGGGAACCCATGCCGCTACTCATTTATCTGCATGGAGGCGGATGGACCATCGGCAGTCTGAACAGTTGCGGACGTTTCTGCGACCGCATGGCGGCCACCGGACAGATGAAGGTGCTGGCAGTCGACTACAGGCTGGCCCCCGAACATCCATTTCCACAAGGGCTTTCCGACTGCAAGGCGGCCGTAACCTATGCCCTTGAACATGCCGAAACGCTGGGCATCGACACAGCAAACATAAGCATCGGAGGCGACAGTTCGGGCGGAAATCTCGCCCTTGCCACTGCCCTCGCTCCGGAATGCCACGGACACCTTTCCGCACTGCTGCTCTTCTACCCCGTCACGAAAGCCTTTGCCGACGGCTCCGCATCGTGGAACAACTTCGGGAAGGGTTACGGACTGGACGCGGAAATCATGGATGCCTTCAACGCCTCCTACCTTGTAGGCGGTGCCGATGCCCACGACCTACGTATCAGTCCGGGACTTGCTCCCGACTCCCTGTTCCAACTGTTGCCCCCTACCCTCCTCATTGCTGCCGAACGGGACATTCTCCGCGACCAGGGCAAGGCCTTTGCCCGGCGCTTGCCACAGCGCATCAGACGGATTGAATTTCCCGGCGCCGTACATCTTTTCATCACCGTGGCAGGACAGCCCACTGCCTTTGGCCATGCCGTACGCCTCGCCTCGGAATTCCTCTGTAATCGGAAGAAGTTGTAGGCGGTGTGCTTTCAGCCTGTGCATCATACCATTCCATCGTCTAAAGTGTAGTCCCCAAAGTCGGCGGCTTGCCATTGAGGGGCGCATACATACATTTTCCCGCTGTTCCATGCCAAAATCTGCATCAAATTGCAACAAAGAAGGCAGGGAACAGCGGGAAAATGCAGTACGGAGATGAGCGGCACTTCAAGCGATGACGTGCTTCTTGTGGTAATTCTCACGGAATTCCGTGGGCGTACATCCTTTACGCTTCTTGAAGATACGGTTGAAATTGCTGATGTTGTTGAAGCCGCAGGCGTAGCACACCTCAATGATGGCCATGGTGCTGTCGGCCAGCAGGCGCGAAGCATTACCCAGACGCACATCGATGATGTACTCGGCAATGCTCTTCCCCGTACGGAGCTTGAAGAAACGGCTGAAGGCAGTGGGTGTCATCGAGGCCAGTTCTGCAAGGGTGCTCAGACGGATTTCCTCACGGAAATTCCCGTCGATGTACTCTTTCACACGCCGCACCCTCCGGCTGTCAACCACATTTTCGGTGCGTGCAAAGGCACTGGTGGCAAGCAGATGATAGTCGGACGACTGTGAAAGTTCGTAAAGGAGTTCCAGGAACTTCATCACGCTGTAGAACCCCGGTTCCATATTCACCAGTTCGTTAAGACGCCCGTAGACGTTCATGATGGCACTCATGTCGAACCTTATCCCCGTCGCAGCATGCTGGAGCATCAGGTCGATGGGCTGAAGGAATGTCTTGGCAAGCAGTGATTCGGAAAGGAAACTTTTTGAAAAGTGAATGGTAATTTCACGGATATCGTCGGATGTACATTCATATTGTTCCCATACGTGCTCAATGCCACTGCCGAGGAGCACAAGGTCGTAATCCCCGATAACCTCGATGCTGTCGCCGACAATGCGGCGATTGCCCTTGCCATGTTCCACGAAGTTCAGTTCGTACTCCTCATGTTTGTGCAGGGGATAGGTGTGCTGTTTCTTGTGACGCTCCACGAGATGGTAGCAATCGCGCTCGGTAAGTTGCGTGATTTCAGTGATGACGTCATTCATGTTGTATTAGGATTTAAGGTTGTGTTTCCGTATGTTTTTGTGTGTTTTCTTGTGTGAAGCAGTTTCACAGACGGTCTGCCATGCACTGAACCTATGCCGGGCCTTGCAGAGGGAGCCTTCGGATTTTTCAGGTATTCCCGGTCACCGGAGACGAATTTCCTGCCGTCCGAGTCCCTCACCCCAAACGGTGAGTGTAGCGGCATCGGCTGATTCCGTTGTATGCAGGGTGTGGGTATTCCTGTCTTTCCTCAGCAGCAGAATCTGTGTCTTTCCGTTGAAAGCCGGCACACTGCCCTGACGTGCCGACTGGCAGGGGCTGACATTATGGTGCGAAGGCGAACCGTTGCCGGAACCCAGCAAACGGACATCGCCCTCAAGGGCAAAGTGCAGGGTGTCGCAGGCCGTGGGGGCCGGCCGGCCTTTGGTGTCGAAAAGACTGACGTTCACCACACAGACCTCCTCACTATTCTGTACATCACAACGGAAAGTAGCGGCCTTTCCGGCGGTAACCGCCTCGTCGGTGGCAATGCGGCGGCCACGTTCATCATAACCCACAGCCCGCAGACGGCCCGGCCGCCAGACAGTCCGCCACTCGAGGTGCCCGTAACGGGGCATCGCCTTGCGGCTAAGGGAACGGCCGTTCAGGAAAAGTTCCACCTCAGCGGCGTTGCCGTATACCCACACGTTCACGCTGTCGCCCTCGCAACCGTCAGGCGACCAATGCGGCAACAGGTGCACAACCGGTTCGGAGGTCCACCACGAACGCAGGTACCAGGCTTCGTCCTTCGGAAAACCACAATAGTCGAGGATGCCGAATTCCGAACTTACCGCGGGCCACTTCAGCGGATTGGGCTCGCCACCATAGTCGAAACCCGTCCAATAGCAGCATCCCGCTGCCCACGGCCGTGTGGCATAGAACTGCCATCCGCGTTCGATGCGGTTGAGCATGCCGTCCTTTTCATCGGGACAACGGTTCAGGGCAGCCATCATACTGCCATCGGAAGCATCGGCGTATACACCGCGCGTTCCGCATCCAGTGGTCTCTTCCGAACCAAAGCATTTTCTTTCGGGATATTTGCCACGAAGTTCCTCCACAGGATTCTGCATGATATAGTTGTATCCTGCCACATCCACGGGCACCTCCACCGTAGGACCGCTACTGGTGGCAAATGTTACTGCGCGCGAAGGGTCCACACTGTGGCACACATCTGTCAGCGTTCGTGCAATGGTTTCGCCGCGGGGCTCCCACTCGATGCCCCATTCCTCGTTGCCGACACTCCAGAGAATGACGCTGGGATGGCAACGGTGATGGCGAATCATGGTTCGCAACACATGCAACTGCGGAGTGGAAACTCCTGCCAGACGGTTCTCATCGATCACCATGATACCCAACGAGTCGCACATATCAAGCACAGCGTCGGGAGCGGGATGATGCGACGAGCGGTAGGTATTCACGCCCATGGTCTTCAGCTGTCGCAGGCGCCACAGATGAAGTCCGTCGGGGACAGCAACCCCCACCCCGGCATGGTCCTGGTGCATGTTCACGCCCTTTATCTTCAAAGGTTTCCCGTTAAGGAGCAACCCGCGGTCGGCATCGAACACTACTTGTCGGATGCCGTAACGGTGGCAGGCCACATCACCGGCCGGTTCGCCGAAAGGAGTCACCGTACGGCACTCCACGGTATAGAGGTAAGGGTCGTCGGGCGACCACCGGTGTTCGTTTTTCCACGACACCACTGCCGCGAAACCTGCCACCGTCTGTGGTGCAATGCATGAGGAAGCACTGCGTACCGTAGCCACAGTACGGCCTTCAGCATCGCGGATACACCACTCCACTCCCACTTCCGCGGCATCGTGTGCGGCATTGCGCACCTCTGCAGTCAGTTTTAGTCCAAGGAAAGTGCCGTCGCTGCTGAAATCAGCCACCATATCATGGCCATCGCTGACGAAATGCAGGGGCGGACGCACCTCCAACCATGCACTGCGGTAGATGCCGGCACCTTCGTAGTACCAGCCTTCTTCCAGCGTGGCATCGGAGCGCACCGTCACCACATTCGCGCCGTCGGGATTCAGATAGTCCGTGATGTCGTATTCCTGGGGCAGGTACCCACTTTCCTCACCACCGCAGTAAAAACCATTCACCCATACGCGGCTGTCGCGGAAGATGCCACCGAAACACAGTGCCACATTCTGTCCACGAAGGGAGTCGGGCAACTCGAATGTTCGGCGGTACCATCCCACACTCGTCGCCGGATACTGCCACCCCACGGTGCGGTAACCGTGCGAATGGCTCGCTTCCGGAACATAGGACTGCTGCGCGGCATAGTCGTGCGGCAGGTCAATACGTTCCCACCCGCTGTCATCAAACTTCGGACTGTACGGACCGGCATTATGGATGGAGGCGGCCTTTGTCAGATAGTTGAAGTATTCGGTGCCGCAACCGAAATCGCTCCTGACATCCGTGGCATGACCATAGGCGAAACGCCATCCGGCATTGAGAGAAACAACCGTACGCTGGCTCATTCCCACGGAAGGAACCAAGGAAAAAAGGAAAGCGATGAGAAAACGTGGCATATCGTAACACATATATAAAATATAAGATGGAGGCCAGAGGTGCACTGCAAACTGGTGTTTTTCAGTGCAAATATACGTAGAAAATTCTCAAAATGCAAAGAAAGTACACAATCGCTGCCGCACTTTGCATCTGTTTCTTTCCGTTTTTCCTCCAAAAGAACAGAAAAAGCGTCTATCAAAAACATGGATTTCGAAACAAGAATCCGCTTTTTTATCGAAAATACGGAATATTTTGCATACTTTTTTGCTGTTTTTTCATAATTTTGCAGCCATATTGTCCTTCCGGAACCATACAAAAACCAATCAGAACTAAACTCTTATATATTATTATCACCCACAAACCTATGAAGAAATTTTACGTTTTCCTCTGTACAGCATTGTTGGGAATCGTCTTCCCCGCAGTACTTCGCGCAGCAACGGTGAACATCGTCATCGATGATCCCACGCGCGTGTTTGTTGAAATGAACTACACCCCCGTCGAAGGCCTTGTGGCCGGAAGCAACACCATTGATGTACCCGAATACACTCCCGTATACATCAAGGCAAACGATGGCAGTTTCCTGCTCAGTGTTGTTCGCGAATCGACCGCTTCCAATGAGTACATCTACAGCTTTACCTCTTGCTATCTGAGCATCAGCGGCGACGAAACCTTCACCGTCACCTCCGCACTTGCCGACGATGTCCGCGATGCTTCGTGCACCATCACCGTCGACCATGCCGAAGACGTCGTCGTGCAGCGTACCGGTACCTACACAAACGTCGCACTCGTGGACGGCGAGAACACCGTGAAGTTCATGAGCAACCAGGAGACCATGCTCTACATCTATCCCGCAGTCTACGGCAATTCGCTCTATAAGGTTACCCTGAACGGCGAAAGCCAGATGGCACAGAACGGACAGTACTACCTCGGCATCAAGGACGGCGACAAACTGGAAATCCTCAGCGAATTCCCCGACATCACCTGCCCTGTCACTTTCTCCTATGCCAACGACGAGTCGAAGGAATTCTTCTCAAGCGTCAAGCTTGACGGTGTGGAAGTGGAGAACTTCAACGACGGTTTCGATGCCAAGGCCGGACAGACCGTTTCGCTTACCGGACGCATCAACGACTTCAAGCTCAACGACTTCAGCATCAACGGCACGCATCTGAGCATGTGGACCGACTATTCGTTCACCGTAACCGAAGATACCGAAATCTTCGTCGATGCCACCAAATACGGTGTGGTAAAGGCCTACTTCACCATCGACAATCCCGAGGCCATCACCCTGTACCGCGGATACGTCTATAACAACGATATCCTCCCCCTCACCGCTGGCGAAAACGAAGTCGAACTCAGCAGCAACAACTGCGTACTGCAGGTGATGCCTACCAACGACTACTACATCACCTCCATCAAGGCCAACGACCTCACACCCGACATGGACTACAACGGTGCCTACACCATCAGCGTGGAGGAAGGCATGAAGATCAACGTAGAGACCGCCGCCATCGTCCGCGACCAGACCACCATGCTCTATGTCGACGATGCCACCCTGCCCTATTACCTCTGCTTCACTCCCTCGCGCGGACAGGAAATCATCCTGAACTCCGGCAATACCGAACTCCAGTTCAGCGAGGCCGAAAATCCCTTCACCCTCTCGTACTACGGCTCGCCCGTCGGTCTGGTATACGTTAACGGTGAGAAAGTATCTCCGGCATATGAAGGCGGAAGCTACTACACCTTCTCCCTCAAGGACAAGGATGCCGTACGCATGTACTTTGCTGCCGAACCTGCAAGCTACAACGTCACCTTCACCGTTAACGACGACTTCACAGGTGAATTCTCCGTCCTCACCGACAACATCCATCCCGAAAGCGCATGGGCCGAAGGCCTGAAGGTGCTCGACGGCACCCGCCTGGCAGTGGTTCCCGGCGCAGGATCCTCCATCAAGGTCTTCATCAACGATACGGAAGTGGAAGCTGTGAACGGAGAATATGCCACCGAAATCACCGCCGACACCCAGATCCGCGTTGAAAACGGTGTGCCGGTAGGCATCAACCACATCACCGAAACCCAGAACAACACCGTCTACAGCCTTGACGGACGCCGCATGAACAACCGTAACCTCCACAGCGGCATCTACGTCAAGAACGGAAAGAAAGTCATCGTAGACTGACAGACATGCGCCAACTCTTTTAGGTATTAGAATTACAGGTGGTATTACCGTTTTTTCCTTGCAGCAATGCACCATTAACAGGAAATGGACGGTAATACCACCTTCTTGTCTGTTTTTGAATTCCCCACCCCATGAAATATCCCCTTTTATCCCTTTTCCTGCTCCCCGCCTCGCTGTGGTTTGCCCCCGACGCCATAGCCCAGGACAAGATGGACCTTGGCAGCCGTGCGCGCCTGCGTACCCTCCGGCTCGATGCCCGTCAGCACGACAACGCCTGCTACCAGGCCAAGGCCCGCGGAATGCGGCGCATGCCTGCCGCTACATCACAGGAGGTGCTGGCGATGGCGCGCATCTCCGACAGCAATGCCGCATCCCTACTCGAGGCTGCTGGTGCACGGATACTCTTCCAGCGCGAAAACTTTGTCTGCATCGCCATTCCCCTCCATGCCGTGGAGCAGATTGCCGCCATTCCCGCGG
>SAMEA3663097__coassemble_928_pt1 | contig 11793 bp, 7 predicted proteins | sample SAMEA3663097__metabat2_low_PE_001 | metagenome-assembled genome bin SAMEA3663097 (sample SAMEA3663097) | pig gut metagenome | biome: pig gut; feature: pig-associated habitat; material: faeces | place: France | collected 2012 | reverse complement strand
CGTACTTTCGATGCAAAACATCCGTACTTTTGCCCAAAGAAGTCCGATGTTTTGTGACTTCCGGGGCGATGTGTAACTTCTCTCTTCCTCTCTCCACAAAAAAAGTTTTTGGAAAATATCCTACATATCCTACACCCATACCCCAGAATTCCAGTAATTACTGGTGATTTCGTGTGTAGGATAGGGTGTAGGATTGCGTTTTCGGGTGTAGGATAGCCTCGTTTTTCTTGTAAAAATGCACAAAAAAGAGGCAAAATGCATAAGGAAACTGCACGATTCAAATCGGTTTTTGGGCATCAAGAACGGAATGTGTGTGGGTGGTAAATGGCGTTGTGTTTGTGCTTAACGATAACTGACAAACTAAGCAATGCGGGACAGGTCTTGCTTTTCCGGTTCTTTGTTGTTGTTCTTTGTTTTTTTCGTATGGTCCATAATTACCGTAGTTTTTAGGGGGTGGCACATTACTGAAAATCCATACGAATAGATTTATAGTACACCCCTAAAATGCAAATTACGTTTGCTTTTTACATACTATCGTTTGGCATTTTTGGAAAAAATCGTAATTTTGCAAGGGCGAAGCCGCGTTTTTTTTCTGCGTGAGTATCACGGCTGTGCACGAAGCACCTTAGTGAAAAAATAGCCTGGTACACTTTGGGTTGTACTCCTAATCATGAAAACACAAACATCTTCCAGAATATGAAAAAAAGTTTCCTGACATTTGCTGTCGCATTGCCCTGTGCCGCTTTCGCCCAAGTGCGTTACAACGTGCTCTACATCATGACAGACGACCATACCGCCCAAATGATGTCGTGCTATGACCGCACCCATGTCAGCACCCCCAACCTCGACCGTATTGCGCAGGACGGTGTGCGGTTCGTCAACAGTTATGTGGCGAACTCCCTCAGCGGTCCTTCCAGAGCCTGCATGATAACCGGCAAACACAGTCATGCCAACGGTTTTACGAACAACGAACACGGCATTTTCGACGGCAGCCAGCAGACCATGCCCAAACTGCTCCAGGCAGCAGGCTATTCCACGGCCCTCATTGGCAAGTGGCACCTGGTGAGTACGCCGACCGGTTTCGACCATTATGAAATCATACCCGGCCAGGGAGAGTACTACAATCCCACGTTCATCACCATGGACGGCAACACACATGTGGAAAAGGGATACCTTACGAATCTCCTGACGGACAAGGCCATCGCCTGGCTTGAGGATGCCCGACAGGCGCGGAATGACGACGGCACGCAGCGCCCCTTCGCCCTCTTCCTCCACGAAAAGGCCTGCCACCGCGACTGGCTTCCCGAACTGAAATATCTCCGTGAATACGAGGATGTCACCTTCAAGCTCCCCCACGATTTCGACGACAGTTACGAAGGACGTGAGGCCGCTGCCGACCAGGAGATGAACATCGCCTCGGACCACGACATGACGATGGACTATGACGTGAAGATGTTCGACCCCCAGCATCCCACACGCCTCACCGACTCGTATCTGGCCTATGTCGGCCGCCTCGACAGCCGTGAGCGTGCCGTGTACGACGCTTTCTACGATTCGCTTGCTGTCGATTTCCGCAGCCGCCACCTGACGGGACGCGCCCTGAAGGAGTTCAAATACCAGCGTTTCATGCGCGACTATGCCAAGGTGCTCAAGACCTTCGACGACAATATGGGGCGTCTGCTCGACTATCTCGACCGCACGGGACTGAGCGAAAACACCTTGGTGGTCTATACCAGCGACCAGGGCTTCTATATGGGCGAGCACGGATGGTTCGACAAGCGCTTCATGTATGAGGAAAGTTTCAATACACCCCTCGTCATGCGCATGCCGACCAAGTATCACAAGCCTGTGGCACACGGCGACATTACGGAGATGGTGCAGAACATCGACTACGCCCCCACCTTCCTCGACCTTGCCGGAGCCCCCATACCCGCCGACATGCACGGCCGCAGCCTGCTGCCCCTGCTCGAAGGCCAGCATCCCAAGGACTGGCGTAAGGCCGTCTACTACCATTATTACGAGTATCCCGCAGAGCACAAGGTGCGCAGACATTATGGCATTGCCACCGCCGACGGCTGGAAACTCATGCACTTCTATCCCACAGAGGCTGAGGACAACCTTGGCGAAAAGAAGATTGACGCTTGGGAGATGTACAACCTCAATGCCGACCCTGGCGAGACCCACAACCTCTATGGCCAGCCCGGTACCGAGAAACAGCTCCGCCGTTTGCGTAAGGAACTCAAGCAACTGCAGCAGCAGTATGCCGACCCCATACTCCAGACCTATCCCATCAAGTGAGAGGCATTGCATAGGATAATCCCCCAAGGCATAGTATAACCTAAAATCAAAAACCATCTACAGCATGACACTTATCAAATCTATCTCCGGATTCCGCGGCACCATCGGTGGCCGTACGGGTGATACCCTCAACCCTGTGGACATTGCAAAATCGGTGTCGGCATATGCCAGCCTCCGCGAGGCAGTGGTAAACCGCAAGTACCGTCGCAAGATTGTCGTTGGCCGCGATGCCCGCATTTCGGGCGAAATGGTGAGCCACGTAGTTTGCGGAACACTCATGGGAATGGGATTCGATGTGGTGAACATCGGACTTGCTTCCACCCCGACTACCGAGCTTGCCGTCAAGATGGAAAGCGCGTGCGGCGGCATTATCGTTACCGCAAGCCATAACCCCAGACAGTGGAACGCCCTGAAGTTCCTCAACGAAAACGGTGAATTCCTCTCACCCGTTGAGGCCGCAGAAGTGGTACGCCGCGCCAACTCCGACGACTATGAGTTCGTCGATGTTGACAACCTGGGATGCTATACCAAGAACTTCACCTTCGACCAGCGCCATGTGGAACTTGTCAAGTACCTTGAACTGGTCGACGTGGATGCCATCCGCCGTGCACACTTCACCGTTGCACTTGATGCCGTCAATTCCGTAGGTGGTGTCATCGTTCCCAAACTCCTCGGACAGCTTGGCGTGACGCAGGTGACCCTGCTCAACTGCGAGCCTACCGGCGACTTCGCCCACAATCCCGAACCTCTGAAGGAAAACCTCAACGAAATCCGCAACCTCATGCGCAAGGGACGCCATGATGTCGGATTCGTGGTTGACCCCGATGTGGACCGTCTGGCCCTCGTATGCGAGGACGGAACGATGTTCGGCGAGGAAAACACCCTTGTGGCCGTGGCCGACTACGTGCTCCAGCATACCCCCGGAAACACGGTCAGCAACCTCAGTTCCACACGCGGTCTGCGCGATGTGACCGAGAAGTATGGCTGCAACTATTGCCCCGCAGCCGTAGGAGAGGTGAACGTGGTGACCAAGATGCGCGAAACCGGTGCCGTCATCGGTGGCGAAGGCAATGGCGGTGTCATCTATCCTACTGCCCACAACGGCCGTGACGCGCTTGTTGGTATCGCCCTCATCCTGACCTATCTTGCAAAGACCGGCATGAAGGCTACCGAACTCCGCGACAGCCTGCCCCATTACTATATCTCCAAGAACCGCATTGACCTCGACCCGAAGACCGACATCTACGCCCTCCTCAACAAGGTGAAGGAAATCTACAAGGACGAGCAGATTACCGACATTGACGGTGTGAAGATCGACTTTGCCGACAAGTGGGTACACCTCCGCAAGTCGAATACCGAGCCCATCATCCGCGTATATTCCGAGGCTCACACCAAGGAAGAGGCCGATGCCCTGGCACAGCAGATTGTAGACATGGTTTACCAGATGCTCCAGAAGTAAGGGATCATACATTGAAAATTGAAATATAAAGAAAGCCTTGCACCACGCAAACAAGTGGTGCAAGGCTTTGCATTTTGTAGTGTTCTGCCGTCCGGCATCTGCAAGATGGCGGTGGCCGGTGTTATGGTTTCAGCACGAATCCCACTTTTTTCTTCCCGTCCATCTTGATGCATAGCGGGTGGGGGAACCTGACGTGGCGGACGTGTTCCAGTTCTTCCACAGCGGGAAGGGCGTCAAGAGCCGCCTGGTTGTATATGCCGTCGCCGAGATGCGGGTTGATGGTGAAGTATCCTACCCCGAAGGAGGTCAGGTTCTGGAAGAAGTGTGTGCCCTGCGAGGGGTCGATGCGGTAGTTCGTCAGTCCGGATTCCACGATGATGCGTGCGGCGCAGATGTCGGGCCATTTTACGGGAATGCCCAGCCAGGGGTCGCTCGATCCCCAGCGGCCGGGGCCAACCAGCACATAGTGCGGTCCGTCGTCCGAACCTTCGCCGTTGATGATGTTGGGGTCCGGGGCAGTGCGATGGAGGAATCCGGCATTGATTTGGGCAACTTCCTGGGCGATGATGCGGTTGTCGGCAGGGTTGTAGGTCTCTCCGTTGGCACCGGTCTTCACGTATACTACGTCGCATATGTCGTCCATCACTCCGTGCCCCAGGGCATTGTCGGAACGCAGCAGCACCTGTCCGGGCAGAATTTTCGAGGTGTCGATGCTGACATCGGCCTTGATGTCGACCATCGGACGTATCTGGAGCAGGTAGAACACGGCAGTGCGCTGGCGGGCGTCGATGTTCATGGCAAATTCAATCTCCACGGGACGTTGCATGTTCTTTTCGCCCAGCGAAAGAATCATCTGGAGTATGGAGGGCAGGGGCAGGACATGGTGCTGCAGCACACCGGCAAAGGTCATCACCTTTCGCCCTCCGGAATAGATGCCGGGGAGCAGCGAATCGGAGTGGACATCATAGGTCGATGCCAGGAACTGCAGCGAACCGTCGGCATCGGCCTGGCTGACGGGGAGGTGCTTGAGGTTGAAGCCGTCATCGATGCTGAAGTTTTCACCACGGTTCTTGAGGTCGAGGGCATAGAACTGCGTTTGTGTCTCGCGGAGTGCCAGCCTGGTCTCGGAAGTCTGAAGCACCTTTCCCGGATGATAGGGCGAAAAACGCAGCGTGGTGCCCCCGTCGACGATGTATTTCCCCAATCCCAGTGCCAGATTGACGATGCCCTCTTCGGGGCGTTCTTCGCCCAGGGGATAGTAGTTCAGCGAGCGTCCCACTCCCGAGAGCGAGGGATAGTAGTTTTCGCCGTGCTGTGTGCCCACCACTTCCTGCAGGATGACAGCCATCTTTTCCTGGTCGATGACATTGCGTGTAGCCTGCATGTATGCTTTCGAGTCGTGGTAATAGACTGATGCATAGACACCCTTGATGGCATCCCCGAGCATTTGCAGCATGGCATTCCTGTCTTCGAGGTATGGAATCATGTATGTGGCATAGACTCCTGCAAAAGGCTGGTAGTGGCTGTCCTCGAGCAGACTGCTGGAGCGTACGGCGATGGGGCAGCGTGTGGCGTTGATGAAAGCTTCGCAGTCGGCAAGCAGCCCGTCGGGCAGCGTGGCATTGCGGAAGGCTTCGAGGATGGTGGAGTCCGGAACATCGGAAAGCGCCAGGGGGTACAGGGCGTTACGGTCCATGAACTGCTCGAAGATATCGGTACACAGCACCACCGTCTTGGGAATCATCACCGTGGTGTTCTCCCATTCGTTGAGTTCGGGGTGGTGCTTCACCATGCGGTCAATGAATGCCAGTCCGCGGCCTTTGCCTCCGAGGCTGCCGTCGCCGATGCGTGCAAAGTTGGAATAGCGGTCGAAACGGTCGCGGCGGAAGACGGCCACCACGCCCTGGTTCTTCATCCTGCGGTAGCGGACGATGGCCTCGAAAATCAGTTTCCGGTGGTCGTCAAGGTTCTGGAAATCGTTGAAACTGAGTTGTTTGATGAACTCTGCCGGCGGGAAAAGGGCACGACTGTAGAGCCATCGGCTGATGTGGTTGCGGCGGATATGGTAGAGGAAACTCTCGGAGGGGATGTCGAAGATGCTGTTCTGCAGTTCCTTCAGGTTGCGGACACGCATCACTTCCTTCATGGTCTTGGGGTCGCGGAAGATGAAATCGCCGAAACCGAAGTTCTCCCTTACCGCTTCGCGTAGGTCGATGTTCATCTTTTTGCTGTTCTTGTCGATGAAACTTGCCCCAATCTCTTCGGCATATCCCGCGTTGTTGCTTTCGGCACTCTCAAGGATGAGCGGCAGATAACGGTCGCGGCGGTGGATTTCGCGGAGGAGTTTTACTCCCGCCAGAGGATCCTTCGGGTTGTCGCCTTTAGGGTATCGGGCATCGGAGATGACTCCGAGCACGTTCTTCTGGTACTTTTCGTAGAGGTCCATGGCCTCTTCGTAGGTACGTGCCAGCACAATCTTCGGCCTTCCCCGCATGCGCAGTGTGCGTTGGTGGCCGTTGAGTGCTTCGGTGGCGAAGTCGAGACTCTGTTGCAGCACGAACTTATAGAGTTCAGGCAGAACGGAAGAGTAGAAACGTATGCCGTCTTCTACAAGAAGAATCATCTGCACACCCACTTCCTGCACGTCGTGCTCCAGGTTCATCTTGTCTTCGATGAGCTTGATGATGGACAGCAGCAGGTCGGTATTCCCCAACCAGCAGAAGACGTATTCGAAAATGCTGAGGTCTTCGTGCTCCATGCGGGCCGTGATGCCGTGACTGAAGGGGGTGAGCACCACCAGAGGCAGTTCCTTGTAGCGGTTCTTGATGGACCGGGCAATGTCGAACACGTCAGAAGAGTCGGCACTTGGCATGACGATGACGAGGTCAAAATTGTTGACCGCAAGGTGGGCATCGGCCTCGTTTTTTGTGGATACCAGTGTGAAGCGCGGCGGATAGCGCAGTCCCAACGATGCATATTCGTCGAAAAGCTTTTCTTCGATGCGTCCGTCATCCTCAAGCATGAAGGCATCGTAGGGATTGGCGATGAGCAGCACGTTGAAGATGCGCTTGAGAATCAGGTTCACATAATTTGTATCCTTGAAATAAAGTTGGTTGAGTTTCAGTCGGCTGAGCATAGGCAAGTGCAAACTATTGTTTTATAACGGGACAAAATTAATTTTTTTTATGTGTCGGCTGTTGCTAAATTCGGCAAAAAAACTTCTTTTTGCCGAATTTTACTGTAATTTTGCCTTGGAAAATATCTTTCCAAGCCATACTGTCAGTATTTACTCCATCAAAGGCAATGAAACAGACACCGACCTTCATCTTCGACCTTGACGGCACGCTCCTCGACACCCTTGCCGACCTTGCAGCAGCCACCAACCATGCCCTTACCACCTACGGTCTGCCCCAACGCACCCTTTCCGAGGTACGTCAGATGGTGGGGAACGGTGTGCGCAGGCTGATGCTCCGTGCCGTCCATGAACCCCTTTCGCCCGATGGCGGCAAGACGTGGGTGGAAGACCCCGTTACTGCCAATGCCGACGGTTCGCTTCACCCACGTTTCGATGAAATCCTTGCCGAATTCAAGCGTTATTATGTGGCCCATTGCCGCGATAATACACGCCTCTATCCCGGCATTGTCACCCTGCTCACCGGGCTGCAACGCCGCGGATGCCGTCTGGCTGTGGTGAGCAACAAGTTGCAGGCCGGTGTGACGGAACTGCGGAATACCTATTTCCCGGAATGGATAGACGTGGCAATCGGTGAGCGCGAAGGGATAGCGCGCAAGCCGGATCCTGCCATGCTGTATGCGGCGATAGAGGCTTTGGGTGCAGAAAAATCGTCCGTCCATTATGTCGGTGACAGCGATGTCGACATACTTACTGCACGCCGTGCCGGTGTTCCCTGCATTTCCGTGTTGTGGGGATTTCGCGACAGACCGTTCCTGGAACGTCACGGAGCAACTTGTCTGGCTGAAACCCCAGCCGATATTCTTGCTCTTCTCGATGCAGATGAAGGATAACGGCAGTCCTCAGACAGAGGCATGCCGAATCCGTTACTCACCGCCGAAAGTGTGTTTTTCCGACTCTCCTGCCGCAAAGGTTGTTAAAAACTGCCGTGTTTGCGAAAAAAACGGCACAAAATAGCGTGTTGTGTAGAAATAATTCGTAATTTTGGCACGTTGATGTCCGGACCTCCTTGAAGCAATGTCTCCAAAACCGCCTAGATGCGGAAGGGAGAAGGCGGGAGAATCCGCAAAACATGTCTTTGCCAACAATAACCCTCTAAATATTATAATCCAATGGCTTTTCTTACTGACGAGAAACTCGTGATTGTCGGTGCCGGTGGAATGATCGGTTCCAACATGGTTCAGAGCGTCCTGATGCTCGGTCTCACCCCCAACATTTGCCTGTACGATATTTATGAACCCGGTGTACATGGTGTATACGATGAGATGTGCCATTGCGCATTCCCTGGCGCAAACCTCTCCTATACCGTTGACCCCAAGGAGGCATTCACCGGTGCCAAGTATATCATTTCTTCCGGTGGTGCTCCCCGTAAGGACGGCATGACCCGCGAAGACCTGCTCAAGGGCAACTGCAAGATTGCCGCAGAATTCGGCGAGAACATCAAGAAGTATTGCCCCGATGTGAAGCACGTGGTGGTAATCTTCAACCCTGCAGACGTTACGGCCCTCACTGCCCTTATCCATTCCGGTCTGAAGCCCAACCAGCTCACCTCGCTTGCAGCCCTCGACTCTACCCGTCTGCAGCAGCAGCTTGCACAGGAGTTCGGTGTCCAGCAGGACAAGGTGACCAACGCCTATACCTATGGCGGTCACGGCGAACAGATGGCAGTCTTCGCTTCCAAGGCGATGATTGACGGCAAGCCTCTCGCCGAACTTCCCCTCTCCGAAGAGCGTTGGGCAGAAATCAAGCATATGACCATCCAGGGTGGTTCCAACATCATCAAGCTCCGTGGACGCTCTTCCTTCCAGAGCCCTGCCTATCAGGCTGTGAAGATGATCGAAGGCGCTATGGGTGGCGAACCCTTCACCTGGCCTGCAGGTTGCTATGTCAACTGCGAAAAGTGTGGCTTCAAGAATGTCATGATGGCCATGCCTACCGTTATCGACAAGGATGGTGTACACTTCACCGCTCCTGAAGGCACCGAAGAGGAAATGGCTGCCCTCGCCGCTTCGTATGCACACCTCCAGAAGATGCGTGACGAAATCATCCAGCTCGGCATCATCCCCGCTGTAGAGGACTGGAAGAACGACAACCCTAACCTCTAAAACAAATATTCCTAAAGGTTCGGAACCGCGGTGTTCCGACCTTTGCAGGGAGTCTTGAATGCACGGCATTTCCTTTCTGGAAGTGCCGTGCACTATTCTTAGCAAAGGGGCTACATTTGTTGCAGGTTTAGGGTATGGACGCGTTTCGTAGGACCGCGTAGTAAACTTCAGCGGAATCTGTCATGTTATGAAAAAAGTCAATGTAATCCCAAATAGTGCACCGTTTTTGTACATGATTGACAGAAAAATGAGAAAAAGCTTGCGTATATTGATGAAAAAATAGTGCAAATGTTGTAATTTTGCACAAAATTTTTCTTTGAATATGTATCAAATAAACGAAAACCTTATCCGGAGAATCCATAAGATGCTTGGAATCTCGCAGCGACGTTTTTCAGAAGAAACATTTACGCATAACCAGGTGTGGCCGCAGCGCATGACGTTTTTCGACCGTATGCTGCTCAGTGACCTTATCATCATCTCCAACCGTTGGCACATTCCCATGCGCTATCTGATATGCAAGGATACCGATGCCTGTGATTTTCTCAATATAGACGACATTACCGTGCATGGAGCATGGGAGGAAGTGCGCTTGGATGTTGAGGCATTTCGCAGGATATATCAAAGCGCCTGTGCCCGGAATGGCCGCAATAAACTCCACGAAGGTCTGGGCGTTACCGCTTCCTGCGTGTGGCGCTGGATGACCATCCGTTTTACCATGCGTGCACAGACGGTCTGTGATTTCTGCAATCTTACCGGTGCCGATTTCCTTGATTTTGTCATAGATTCCAATTTGAAGGCACTTCCCGCCAAGTCTGCACCGGCGGTTTGTACTGAAAATGCGGTGTCACCTGCCGGCGGCCGCCCGCTTCCTTCTGCTGTGAAGGCCGAAGATGTGAAGGAGTCGCTGACTCGCCTGCAGAGTGAGAACATGGTTCTTTCCGCCAGTGTCCGTAGCCTACGCCAGCAGATGGAACAGATGCGGGGCATGCTCCTTACACTCCACGCTGTTTCTCCCGACGCATCCTCCGTCCAGGCCAAGGAAATCCTCCGTGCCACCGGTTTTGCCGGTTGCGACGGTGTGTTTGCTCCCTATGGTTGGCAGGGAGAGGCATGGGGCGACGGTGTGCCAAGCCTGGCACAGGTGGTAGAGCAGTGCAATGCCCGGCAATGTGCCACCTCGCGGTTCCTGGTGCTTCCTGCGGTTGCATCCGAATTCGCTTCTTCTGTAACGTCTGACGAAGTCAAAGGCTTCCAGCCGATTGTTCTTGATTCCGCAGCCCTTCGTTTTGTCATGCAGGCTGCGGGTGCCGATGCTACGGATGCCGGCGAGGTAAGCGTCCTTGATTTTTGCGAAGCCTTGAACAAGCTGCATCTCACGCCGGCTTCATGTATTTACGATGCCAATGCAGGTTATCCCAGCCTCTTTGCAGACCAAATGGTGCGCAAGGTCGTCGCATGTAAATGATATTCCAGCTTTTCGTCCCTGCCTGTCAGGTTGAGGGAAACGGAGAAGTTCTGAACATTTGAAGGTACCCTGGCTATTGCTCAGGATAGAAATACAGCAGAATCCCCTGCCGGAAGCGTCTTCCGGCAGGGGATTCTGTTTAGGGGGAAGTCATGAAAGGACAAAAAAAGCATGCAGCACGGGGGGGCTGCATGCAGGATAAATATGGAAAGTAATTAATTTTCTTCAATCACCTTTCGCAAGTGATTCAATGGTCATCGTGCCGCGTTGTCAGCGGCTTGATGTAGTACCCTTTCAGAAACCTTCGTGTGGAGAGTGTAGGAACTCGCCTGTTCAAGGTCTGAAGGTCTGTAAACTCCGCACTCATCAAAAGGTTGATGAGGCTTCAGCATGTCATTTGCCGGCGGCAATTACCTGACGGAGTTCAGAAAGAAGGTCCTGGCACATGGCGCCATTTCCCATTTCGCGGTAGCGCTTGATGCGGTAACGCAGCGTGTCAATAGTTTTTTTCTCGTTCATCTTTTTCACATTTTTGGCACCTTCGCTCCAACTCCCGCTCACAGAATGCCGTAATGTACGGTGTGAGGGGGGCGGGGCTAAGTGCAGTTAATACTGTGACTGCTCCTGTTGGAAGGAAGCAGGTTTTTGTGTTGTTTATCCTATTCTCTTTTTACCTGAGCCTCGAAATCCATTGTGGAATCTGGCTCCCGACGCGGTGTCGGTTATTGTTTCTGTGTGGAGTTTAGTGTCTGTTTTGCTATCTTAGACGTTGCAAAAGTAGGGTGTTTTTGCCCGTTTTCAAAGAAAAAGAGGTAAAATACACCGTTTCTTCATTTTTTCGGGTGGCGTTGCTTTGATAAGATGTCAAAATTGGCTTTTATTCCCACCGAGAACTGCTGGAAGGGATAGTCATGCAGTCCTTTCTGGTATTCGGCAAAGGGTGTGAAGCGTTTGATGCGACTTTCGACGGTGGTTTTCATCACTGCCGGACAGTCGCCGTCCTTTTCCCATCCGAAGTATCCGCGGACATCCTGTGTGATGCACAAATGGCGGAATCTTGCCGTGGCTTTCAGGGCGTACATGGTTGCATCGTTCTGCCGCGCATTGTCGGTCTGCCAGCAAAGGAATCCACCACTGATGCCGATTCTCAGCGATTGGAGTACCGAACTCCTAATAGCAAAATCCTTGCCAAACGCCATATCGAAGAAATATCCCGGGCAGTCATAGTATCGTGCCGACGTCCAGTCGTCTTCTGACGCCGACTTCATTCCTG
>SAMEA3663097__coassemble_925_pt1 | contig 11829 bp, 9 predicted proteins | sample SAMEA3663097__metabat2_low_PE_001 | metagenome-assembled genome bin SAMEA3663097 (sample SAMEA3663097) | pig gut metagenome | biome: pig gut; feature: pig-associated habitat; material: faeces | place: France | collected 2012 | reverse complement strand
AAGTGTCAGCCCTAATTTATTTTGCTTGCAAAAGTTTTACCGGACAGCAATATTTGGCAATCTCATCCACGGTCATATGCCTTGTATGAAGTTTCTGTTCGTTGGGCCAGATGTTTGCCGCCGGCTTCCTTCAGATTCCACCTCGCGATGGACACCCTTGCCTTGGGCTATAGCCTTCCCGCTATTAGGGTGGCTTAGGGACTTGCACCCGTTAGACAATGCTCATGCCGAGCGTACCAAAAAAAATGCCGCAAAACAAATTTGTTTTGCGGCAAAATAAGTTAATTTTACGGAAAAATACAGTGAAAATTACTGAAGTATGTCGAGCAACTGCGTCAGAGCGGTGACAGTCTGTCCGGGCTGTGCTTCGTGGTGCTTCGCGGGTGACCATTCCTGCCCCTTGAACCATATTGTGCGGCATCCCGCTGCCTGTGCGGCAGCAATGTCCTTGTCGAAGCTGTCGCCGATGGCGATGCATTCGGCTGCCTCACGTCCTGCGGCTTTGATGCCCAACCTCCAGATAGCAGGGTCTGGTTTCTTGACTCCGACGACGGCACTTTCCACCACATTGTCGAAGAACCTGTCGAGGCCGTAGGCCCTGAGCACGGTATGGATGTTGCCGTAGAAATTGGTAACGAGGGTCATATGGTAGCCCCTTGCCGCGAGTTTTTCGAGCACTTCTGCCGACGGCTGGATGCTTTGCCGCACCTTACGGTCGCAATATCCGGCAATTTCTGCGGCAAGTTGCTGGGCTTCGGGGCTCAAAGGGGGCAAAGTTTCGGTATAGTGAGCCTCAGCAAGGGGACTGTCCGAATGGGTTTCGCCCTCTCCCAAAGGAAGATCTATGGTGCGGTGTGTGACCAGATAGTGTAGTTGGAAGTGAATTTTCTTGAGCAGCAGGGTGTGGAAGTCGTCATCGGGGAGCACAATCCGATGCCGTGCCAATGCCCTTTCGCCATAGACATAGGCATCGCGCCATGCCTCTCCGCCGAGTTGTGGGAAGCCGCAATGGTGATAGGCATCGAGGAGGACAAAGTTCCAATGTGTGGCTCCTGTGTCGAGCGTGCCGCCGTAATCGAAGAGCAGAGCAGGCTTCAGCGGTGCATCCTTCATGATACGCTTGTTCCCGACCTTAACCAATGTCACCCCGACAAGAATCCAGAATATTTCGCGTATGCGCGTGAAGATGGAGGTGTAGATGCCCACTGCGGGTGCCGCTCCGTAGAGGATGGTGAGGATGATGGCGAGCGACCCTTCGCGTGCGCCTATCTGCATGGGAAGGAAAAAGAGGAGATTTCCCATTAGGGAGCTGAAGGCGAGGATGACGAGGGCATCGGCAAACGTGGCATCGACAATGCCGAAGGCGAGGAGGATGAAGAAGAACTCGAAGGCATTGATTACGCGCGCGACATACTCGCAGAGGAGGCTACCCCACAGTTGTCGCGGATGTTCGTAGAGGAAGCGGATGTTTGCGTCCGTCTTCTGAAAAGCCTCATAATTCTTCTCGTAGAAACGGCGTGCTGCGGGAATAAAGAAGAAGATGTGGAAGAGCCTGCACAGGATGCCGTACTTGTAGCAATGGTTGAAAAATGCGGCGGCGGCAAAGAAGACGGTGAGATAGATGCCCATGAGGGCCCAAAGCCACGGTGTCATCTTTTGGAAATAGGCTACCATAAAGACTAAACAACCGGTAGTCCAAAGGAAGAAGTGGCTGAAGATGTGCATCATGGAGTAGAGCGCTACGGAAGAGATAGCTCGCGGTGTACCGATATATTTGGAAAGTTCCATGACGCGGTATGGTCCTCCTCCGAATCCGAAGGGGGTGATGTAGCTGAAACTGAAGCCGCTGATGGTGAGTTTCAGCGCATTACGGAAGATTAGATGCTTGTCGTGGTCAGAGGTGTTGACTAACATCTGGAAGGCTTTTGCGTTGAGGAGATATACAAAAAGCCATATGCCTACCACTCCCGGAAGGTAAAGGACGACGTTCAGCCGGTTTTTCTGCACGGTTTCCCATCCGTCGGGGAAGGAAATGATCATGACTAAAAGACCGACGATGCCGAAAATGAGAAAAATGTTGCGGTATAAGGGTTTCAATGTCGTAGTGTTTTTTTGGGGGGGGAGTGGGTCTCGGGGGAAGGTGGTGTCTGGTGTTGCTATGCCCCCCACTCCCCATTTACTTTCCGCCTTGAGCGGGAAACTTGAAGGAGTCAGAAAGAGGCATCGAGGCAACGGCAGAGACGTTCGTGGCGTATCTGCATCTGCCAGCAGATGGGGGTAAAGAGGAAGATTTCAATGATGAAATAGAGCCAAGGCATCATGAGGAGCAGACTGAAATAGAGCGAGAATGCGCGACAGTTGAAAGTGAGGATGTTGGTATACTTCATCAGGGGGAGGCTACCTTTTCTGAACGCTTTCCTGACTTCTTCGGGAATGTCGGCCGAAGAGGGTCCGAATTGCAGGCGGAGATGGGCTTTGAAAGCCTGGAATGCCGGTGTACGGCTTTCCTGAGCATGGGTGTAACGGGTGTAGAAGAACATGTAGAGTTTCATGACGAAACCGTCTTTCCACTTCATGTCGTGGTAGTCGTGGAGCAAGGTGGTATAGTTGTCGAGTTCGCTACCGTCCTCTCCCTTGACAAACCAAAGGTGAATGTTGCGGTAGTAGTCTGCCAGTTGGCATTGTCGGCTATGGCCTCCAAATCCGCTGACGGCAGCCAACAGCCATATCCATATTCCAAAAGTGCCGTCGGTGACATGGGGAATGGGGTTGCGGCTACACATTACCTCGTCGATTCCGAAAGGTAGTCTTTGCGGAGAAAGGCGCAGGGAGATGAAGAAGTATACGGCAAAGAAGATTATGTCGGCAGAGGCTCCGTCGAGCGCGCGTCCCAAGGCCGATTTCTGCCCTGTCATGCGTGCCAGCTGTCCGTCGGCTGAATCGTAGAGGTTTGCCCATACGAGGAGGAAAATTCCAAGCAGCGTCATGGAGTAATTGTCCTCGAAATAATAGCAGAAAGCAGCCATAACGCCAAGAACAATTCCCAAAACGGTCACTACATTTGGGTGTACACCTAAGCGGGCGAAAAGATTTGCCCACATTTGTCCTAAGGGACGTGTAAAGACCAAGTCGAACCATTCTTCCGTGTCTTGAGACTTGCCGTTGAGTGTAGATATTTTGTCAGACATATGCGATAGTGTAATGTTACGATGTAAATATTGGGGGCATTTCTTAGCTTGTAACGCCCCTTAAAGCATAGAGGCACTCCCAAAACTTATTTGTAAAATACCCTTTAAGCATTGAGGACTCTTGCCACGATGGCTTCTGCAGCTGTACGGCAACATGAGGCAAACGATGGAAAGTCATTGAAATCAACAACAACAATGCTGCCATCGGGACGTACTACGGCATCACCGCCATAGATATACATCCCCAGGGCTTCAGCAGCTTCGTCGAGCGATTCCTTAAGGATTTCTTCCGAGAATCGGTATCCGTGGGGCTTCCCGTTGTGCTTTTCCTTTCCGTACTTTGAAAAGTCCGATTTTTGTGTGGGGTACATCCAAAAAAAGAAACCGGTGCCTTCTACCCCATAGAATTTTATCAAATCGCCCACGATGTGTTCGCAAAGAATCCACTCGTTCCCGGGTTTGCTGCCAAAACTAGAAAGGGCTTTCAAAAGATTCTCTCTTGTGTCGATAAACCTCACGTCATCAATGTGTTGTGTAGAGGTTTCTGCAGTCTTTATCCATAGCGGATATCCGATTTCCTTTTCGATATTTGCCACATCAGTGGTGGTGCCGAGGGTTTTCATTCCCAATCCCACTTCGTCCATCACGGCGTCAATGTGTATGCGATTGCCGGCAAGGAGTGCGGATGGTGCATTGTAGACTGTGAAACCCATCGCTTCGCTCCGTTCAAGAATTCTCAGGGTCCGCACGTCACGTCCCATGGAAATGACTTTCGGAGCCCCATAGGAGTCGGCCTCGAGGAGCATTGAGGGGTCTGCAATCAAATCGTTCTCCGAGATGCAACAGACCTCTTCCCCCTGCTCCTTCAGTTCGCGGAGAACGGCCTTGTAAATTGCTTCGTCGCGCTGTACGGAATTGGGGGAGAAAACGTGCGACCGTGAGACAAGGAATACCATGTTTTTTTCTAAATAGTAATGTGCTTTAAGGGGGGGGGATGCCGGGCTGGGGACCTATGATTGCAGGAATTTTTCTGCTTTTACAATGTCTGCGGCATGGTCGACATCCAATATTTTCGGAAACAGATGTGCTTGCAGGTGTAGACCATCCGTTATCAAAGCTCTTTGGAAATTCCTCATGCGGCTCTTACCTTCTTCCATGCATTTCCGGAGCGTGGCAATTGCTTTCGGTGTCAAGGCATAGATCCCACCGGAAATGTATTTCAGCCGGGGCTCAAAATCATCGTAAAAGCCGTCGATGTTCATTTCGGCGTCTGTTCCCACATACAGTGGCTTTTCGTCGTCAATGAAATCAGTGACGGCCATGCATCCGTCGAATCCCTTTTCCAACGCCTTTTGGAAGGACATTATGTATGCTTTGAGGTCCTCTTCCCGAAAGATGGTGTCGACCGTCGTCAGACAGAAAGGAGCATCGTCGAGATGCGGTGCAAGTACGGCAAAGCTGTGCATGGAGGATGGTGTAGTCTGCACTTCGAGAGTAATGTTCCATTCGGGGTGTTCGGCAATGAGTGCATTTATAAAGGCTTCCGTTTCGGGGTGCAGGCGGTTGACGATGACTACGATTTCTTCTGCCCCCACCCGGTGGAAGATGCGTATGAGGCGTCCGATCATGGCTTCGCCGTGAAGTTTGATGAGGGGCTTGGGACATGCTACGCCTTCCTGTGCCAGACGGCTGCCTTCGCCTGCGGCAATTATCGCGAATTTCATAAGGGTTTTAAGGGGGTGTTCTCTTAAAAAAGTAATGGTTGTGTGTTTCGGGGGTATCTCTTTACTGTGCTTCGGCAGAGAAGCGCTTTCTTTCTCCTGCGTTTTTTTCGTGCTGTATGGCGTGATGTGGCAGGGGGGTGGCGTGCGCTTTGTCGTAGCATGCGCGGTGACGGGCTATGTCGATGGCGGTAAAGATGGCTTGCAGGAAGGACGTTTCATCGGCAATGCCCTTGCCTGCATTGTCAAATGTCGTTCCGTGTGCGGGTGCCGTACAAACGATGTCAAGCCCTGCGGTATAGTTCACTCCCTGGCTCATGTCAAGGGCCCTGAAGGGGATGACCCCCTGGTCGTGGTACATGGCAAGCGTGCAGTCGAAATGCCTGTACATGGCATCTCCAAAGAATCCGTCTGCAGCATATGGGCCAAAGACGCGTATGTTTTCTTTTTCTGCAATGTTTTTTATGACCGGTGTAAAGATTTCCGTTTCCTCATTTCCCAAGAGTCCTGACGCTCCGGCATGAGGGTTCAGTCCGAGTATGGCCAGTCTTGGTGCGCTGCAAAGGAAATCACGCTCTATGGCGTGATAGACTTGGCGTATGCGGTTTTCGATGAGTTCCTGCGTGAGGTTTTCTGCCACATCCTTCATTGGAAGGTGGTCGGTTGCCATGGCAATCTTCATATGGGGACTACACAGCATCGTTACGCCGTCCCCTGCTATTCTGGCGGTGAGATAGTCCGTCAGGCTTGCATAGGGGAATTCTCCTTGGGGCATTGACGGCAGGTTTATGGGCCCATTGACGATAGCCGTCACTTTCCCTGCAGCTGCGTCATTGATGGCCGCTTCAATGGCCGCCAGTGCCATGCGTCCAGCAGTCTCCTCCGCCTTTCCGAAATTGACGGAAATTTCCACGCCTTGCACCGTTACGGGCACAAGGTTCAGGCATCCGGGTTCTGCATGTTCCGGTGAGTTTACGAGCCTGTACTGTACACCAGGCATCCCGAGCGTCTTACGGTGCTGTTGCAGCGTCTTTTCGTTGGCATAAAGTATAGGTGTGCAAAGTTCAAACATCTCGGGGTTCGAGAATGCTTTCAGCACCAGTTCCAGTCCGATGCCGTTAGTGTCGCCTTGGGTGATTGCTATCTTCATAGTGGGATGTGCTGGGTGTTCTTGTTTTTCAATGTCAGTTGGTTTTACTTTGTTCTGTGACTACGTCTTCCTCCTTCGCGCCTCGGCATAGTTCAAGCAAGTTTGGCTCTGTTTTCGCTGCTCCATCTCTTCTTGTTTTTTTGTCGAAAGCAGTCCGCAGGCGGCAAAGATGTCCTGTCCGCGGGATGCACGTATAGTGGTGGTTATTCCGTGCGCGTTCAGATAGTCGCAGAAGCGCTTTAATGTGCCCTCTTCGGTATGTTTGAAGGGCGTGTCCGGTATGTTGTGGAAGCGGATGAGGTTTATCCTGCAGTCGAGGGGTTCCAACAATTTCAAGAGGGCGTTGGCATGCGCTATGGAGTCGTTGAGACCACCAAAGAGTATGTATTCGAACGTCAGCCTGCGCTGTTTGGCGCCTTCATCGTAGTCTTCGTCAGTCTTCCGGCAGAAATCGTAGCGTTTGAGCACGTTCACCACGTCCTGTATGCTGAAAGCCCGTTCTGCGGGCATCATGCCTGCCCGTCCAGAAGGTATGGGATGGTGCAGTGAAATGGCAAGGTTACACTTGCTTTCGTCGAGGAAGCGTACCAGCCCTTTTTCCAGTCCCACGCTGCTGACGGTGATGCGCTTAGGGCTCCATGCATAGGCGTATCCTGCAGTGAGGATTTCCGTAGTCCGTAACACTGCGTCAAGATTGTCAAAGGGTTCACCCTGTCCCATGAAGACGATGTTGGTTAGCAAATCGCGTTCGGGGAGGGAGTAGATTTGGTTCAAAATGTCCGAGGCCTTCAATTGCGCTACAAATCCCTGGCGTCCTGTCATGCAGAATTCGCAATGCATCTTACATCCAACCTGGCTTGATACACACAGCGTGGCACGTCGGGGGTGGTCTTGGCTATATGGAGTGTCGGGGGAACCGAAATCGGGGATATAGACGGTTTCGATGAAATGTCCTTCCGTTGTCTTGAAAAGGTATTTGACGGTTCCGTCAATGCTTCTCATACAGTCCACAGGCTTTGATGCCCCGATGTCGTATTTTGCTTTGAGATTCTCGCGCGCGGTTTTGGAAATGTTCGTCATCTCGTCAATGGATGTCACTTTCTTTCCATAAATCCATTCGCACATCTGGCGTCCGACAAAACGGGGCAAACCAAGGTTCAGGGCCACCTGTACCAGTTCGTCAAGTGTGAGCGCAAGAAGATGTTGTTTGGAGGAGGACATATGAAGAATGTTTAATGTGGGGTTGTTTGCTCCCTTGTTTTTGTTCCATGCAAAACTAGGGAAAAAGAGGCGCGGGGAAGTCTTGCGAATAAGATTGCGGGGGTAGCGTGTCAGGTTTTGTCTGTCTGCAGCCCTACCCTACAGAAAGCTTCGTGCTTTTTTTCCAATGCTCTCCAAAGGTTTTGACGTACTTCTGGATTCTGCGTTTCCAGCAGCTGCAGCATCTGCGACGTCTTCTGCCTCTGTGTCACGTTTTCATAGGGGCAGTGCACCTTTATGCCGCTAAAGCCGTGGTGTTTTGCCAAGGCGGTGGTTTCCTTCTCGCAGACAAGGGCTAACGGACGGATCAGGGCGAGGGAGTAATGCTTCATGTCGAGGCGTGGTGCCATGGTGTCGAAACTTCCCTCAAAAATCAGGTTCATGAGCAGTGTGGTTAGGATGTCGTCTTGGTGATGCCCCAACGCCAGCTTGTTGAAGCCGTTTTTCTGTGCGAAACTGAACAATGCCTTGCGCCGGTACCAGGCACAGAGGAAGCATTTGGTCTTCCTGCGGTCTGTGGTTTCGTCAAATGCCGTGTGCAGCAAATGGAATTTCACCCCTTCGTTCCTGCAGAATATTTCGAGACTTGTACGATTTGATTCGTAGGGGATGTTGTCCATGACGACGTGTGCCGCTTCTACTTCGATTTTGGGTTTGTAAAGTCTGGAGCGTTGTGCCATCAGATGAAGGAGCAGCATAGAATCCTTTCCACCGGAGAGTGCAATGAGCACTTTGTCGCCGTCTTCGAGTAGCGCGAAGTCTGCGCAAGCCCGGTTAAAGCGTTTGGTTACCCGTTTTTCCATCCGGCTGTATTCCTCTTCGCTCATGGTTACTGTTTGTTTAAAATATATGCTGACTTAGAATATACGCTGAAAGAAATAGAAATGCTAAATTCCTTTTTAGGTTTACCCTTTGGCAGTTATTGTGCTTTGCCAGAAATCGAGGTATTGACGTGCCACCTTACGGTAGTCGTGATGCTTGCGTACAAACTCGCGGCTTTGGTTGCGCAATCTGTTGACAGTCTGTTGTTTGAGTATGAGGTCTTCAAGTTCCCTGTAAACAGACTCCTCTTGTGGAATCACGTTAATGATGGGCCGAAGGTGTGTGGTATTTGGTTTCTGCCGTTCGGTCAGCCTGTAGTATTCGGGTTCAGCTCCCCCTACCACTATCAGTCCCTCGGCCATAGCCTGCAAGGCGTTCATGGCAGGGGTATAGGAATAGAGCTGGTCGAGAATGACGTCCGAATCTTCTAACATCCTTACGTATTTGGCATACGGCACGTTCTCCACCTTTACGATTTCGACTTCCTGGGGATAAGTCTTTTCCAATCGTTCCAGGGCACGCAACATGATGTCGGTTCCCTTGTATTCCGAGCGCTCGCGTTGTATGCCAATGAAGCATCGGAGACGGTCGGAAGTATGCGGGGCGACATGGCCTTCGGGCACGACTATGGGGAAGGGAATGTACGTGAGTTTACCCTGGGCTTCGGGGCAATGTGTGCGATAGCTTTCCCAATATTCATAGAGTCCGGCTACAATGCCGTCGCAGTCTGCTGCAATGTGGCGGTTGAGCCGGCCTTTCTCCCCCTCTAACCAGTCGGCGATGAAGTGTTCGTTCGTCCCTCCTCTGCGCTGTAGGCTTCCGAAGTTGAAGTCGGAATAACGGAATGTCCTGCCGTCGAGGCCTGCCTTTACCCAATAGTGGTCCATGCCGAAGGCCCCCATGAAGACACTGCGATTGTGTCTTCTGAGGAATCGGTAGAAGGGCCACATCCTCTTTCCTGATAGTTGCAGGAATACGGGATTTATAATCTGTACGACATCGTAGCCTTTAAAATGCCTGAATTTCCGTACTATATCCAAGATCCATTTTATGCTGTACACTCCCATGAGGCTTTTGCGCTGGAGGTCAATGTCGCGAGGATAGTTCTTCCATCCGTCACCGTCCGACGCAAGGATGACTTCCACGCCTTCTTCACGCAGGCCTTTTGCCAGTGTGGCATGAACGTTCGAATAATCGCCTAGGAGTAGTACGCGCATAGTATTGTTTTTGCAGTGTGTGGAGTATGGGGCACCCCTGTCCCCCCGAAAGCAGTTGCTCCGTCTGGGGATTCTGACACCCGAAAACATGGGTGGCTGCCATAATTTGTCTGCCGGCAAATTGATAGCATCCACCCCTATAAATTCTGGCTATATGCTGTTCCGGCCGAATATCAGTCCTCGGCAGGTTTCATGTTGGTATAAACTGTCTGTACGTCGTCAAACTCCTCCAGGCGTTCCACCATCTTATCGATGGTCTCGCGCTGTTCAGGGGTGACATCCTTGAGGTCGTTGGGGATGTAGGTAAACTCTCCTCCCACTTCCTCGAAGCCCTCTTCTTCAAGGAACTTCTGAATTTCAGCATAGCATTTGGGATCCCCATAGATGGTCAGCGTACCTTCTTCGGGGTCTTCGTCATATTCGTCCTCCACACCCAGGTCGATGACGTTGAGGATGAATTCCTCCATGTCAAGGTCGGCAGGCTTCTTGAAGGTAAAGACGCACTTATGATCGAAGAGGAAAGCGAGACTTCCCATGGTGCCGAGGTTTCCGCTGAATTTGTTGAAAACGGAGCGCACGTCTCCAACAGTCCGGGTAGGGTTGTCCGTCAAGGTATCGACGAAGATGGCGATGCCGTGTGGCCCGTAGCCTTCGTAGGTCATGGTCTTATATTCGCTCTGGTCTTTTCCGAGAGCGTTCTTGATGGCGCGTTCGATGTTGTCCTTCGGCATGTTCTCTCGCTTGCAAACGGCAATTACGCTGCGGAGCGAGGGGTTCATATCTGGGTCGGGACCGCCGGCTTTAACGGCGATGGCAATCTGTTTTCCCAGTCGTGTAAAGGTTTTTGCCATGTGGCCCCAACGCTTCAGCTTTGCGGCCTTACGATATTCAAATGCTCTTCCCATATTGGTCTGTTTTTCCCGTATTTTTCCCGCAATCTATGATTAGTTGTGGCGGTCGCTCCATGGAGCGTGCAGCGCTTTTCCCGCTGGGGCTGACAAATGCGGTTTTCTTACAGGTTTGTTTTATTTATTGTATATTTGTACGGTATAGTTGACTTGGCTTCGTTTGCCTTGGTATAGCTACCTTCGTTCGATTACATCTTCCTATGCTCGGCATAGTCGAAATAGTTTAGCATTGTGCTTGCCGCTCCATCGTTGAGCCTCTGCACTTGCTTAACGAAACGTTGAGCTTTGCTCTTCGTCTCTTGTCGCTCGGCAAAACTCAAACAAGCTGGATATTGCTATCGCTTAACGAAACGTTGAGCTTTGCTCTTCGTTTCTTGTCGCTCGGCAATATTCAAACAAGCTTGATATTGCTCTCGCTTAACGAAACGTTTTTGACAGGCTATCGGAGCTCTGCACCAAGCTGTTTTTCCACCGAGGCGATGATTTTCTTCATGATGCCATCGGTCTGCTTGTCGTTCATGGTCTTGGTCTCGTCCTGCATGTAGATAGCGAAGGCATAGCTCTTCTTGCCTTCGGGGAGTTTTTTTCCTTCATAGACGTCGAAGAGTTCCACGCGTTTGACAATCTTTTTGTCAGCGGCAAAAGCAAGGCGTTCGATTTCTGCAAAGGTGACAGTGGTGTCGACGAGCACCGCAAGGTCGCGACGTACGGCAGGGAATTTGGGTAGCTCCTGAAAGCGGGTTTCCTTTTTGGGGAGCTTCTTCATGAGTTGCGTCCAGTTGATGTTGGCGAAGTAGACTTCTCCGTCAATCCCGCAGGCTGCTATGAGAGCCTTTTTCACGGGTCCGAGCTCTAGGCAGAGCTTCCCATTGCGGTCGGCTACGGCTATACTCTTTGCAAAGATGTCGTTGTCCCCGTCTTTCACCACCAGGCTTCCGAGGTTCACTCCCAGACGTTTGAGGACGGAGAGCGCATAGGCTTTCAGCTCGTAGACGCTCGAGGCTTCGTCGGCATGGGCCCAACTTCCCTCCACGCGGTTTCCGTGTAACCACAGTCCTAAATGGAACTCTTCGCTGTATCCTGCCAGCACTTTTGCAGGAAAAGCCTTTACCTCTTCGGGTGTCAGCTGCTCTTGTGCCTTGCGGTCAGCATCGAAGTGATAGCATTTTCCGAACTCAAAGAAGCGGATGTTGCCCCTTTTGCGGTTCACGTTGTGGGCAATGCTCTCCAAACCTCCGAAGAGGAGTGTCTGCCGCATGACGTTGAGGTCGCCTGACAGGGGGTTGAGCAGTCGTACAAGATGCTCCGGAGCATGCGTCTGAAGGCTGTCGTAGTATGCCTCGCGTGTAAGAGAATTATTCAGAATTTCGTTGAATCCTTGTCCCACAAGCTGCTCGCTTACAAGGTTTTGCAGTTTGTAACTTCTATCTTCTTCAGCCTTGATGGTCAGACTCGACTTCAGTGCTGTGGGAATCTCCACATTGTTGTACCCATAAATGCGAAGAATATCCTCAACGACGTCGCAGGGGCGCTGCACGTCAACGCGGTATGCAGGTACCTTGA
>SAMEA3663097__coassemble_917_pt1 | contig 11968 bp, 11 predicted proteins | sample SAMEA3663097__metabat2_low_PE_001 | metagenome-assembled genome bin SAMEA3663097 (sample SAMEA3663097) | pig gut metagenome | biome: pig gut; feature: pig-associated habitat; material: faeces | place: France | collected 2012 | reverse complement strand
GGATACTATGAATATCTCATCAGGAAGAACAACAAATGACGCGCAGTATTCCCCACGCCATTAATTTCAAATAGGAAACCAACGGGTTTACTTTCCGCTCCTTCCCTGTAAACGTATATGGGGTTCCTACAATTCAACTTAGCTTCGCCTTCCTCCTTTGCGAAGTCAAAGAGACACCCCTTGAGTAAACGAAAGTTCCTGTAATTATCACACCCCATATATTCCTATGCTCACAAAAGAAAATCTGACAGATATTGCAGCAGCCGTAGAGGTTGTACGCCGTGGAGGAGTAATCCTCTACCCCACTGACACAATATGGGGCATCGGTTGCGATGCCGCAAACGCAGAAGCGGTGGAAAGAGTTTACCGCATCAAGCGGCGCGCGGACTCCAAGGCCCTCATCTGCCTGGTGGGTGGCGAAAACATGCTCCCCTTCTATTCCGACAGCATACCTGAGGTCGCCTACGACCTGATTGAATACTCGGAGCGCCCCCTGACCCTCATCGTGGATAATGCGCGTAATCTTGCCTCTTCGCTACTTGCCGAAGACGGAAGTGTGGGACTGAGGGTGACCAAGGAGGAATTCAGCCGCACATTGTGCAACCGCTGCAAGCGGGCATTGGTGTCGACAAGTGCAAATATCAGCGGAGCGCCGGCTCCAAAGACCTTTGCCGAGATTTCACCGGAGATTCTCCAGGCGGTGGACTACGTCTGCACGTCGCGACGCGATGAAAAGGGGAATGGGAAGCCGTCTTCCATCATCAAGCTGACCGCCACTAACGAAATAAAGATTATCCGTCCATGAAGAGCATCAAGAGTAGGCTTTCGCCCCGACAGTTCCTGTTACTGCTCAGCCTGTGCATAGGCCTTGCTTCCGGACTGGCGGCCAATTTGCTGAAGTGGCTCATACACTCTATAGAGCATCTGCTTACCAAGGGTTTTATCATCACCCAAGGCAACATCATGTATCTGGTATACCCTTGCGTGGGTATCCTACTTTCTGCACTCTTCATCAAGTTCATCGTCCGCGACAACATCGGTCATGGTGTAACGAAAATCCTTTATGCCCTGTCGCGTAACCAGGGTTTCATCAAGGGACACAACTGTTGGTCTTCGGTTGTAGCGTCGGCCATCACCATAGGGTGCGGAGGTTCGGTGGGAGCGGAGTCACCAATTGTGCTCACAGGCTCTGCCATTGGCAGTTTCTTCGGCCGCATCACCGGCATGGACCATCGCACGCTGATGATTCTCATCGGCTGCGGCGCTTCGGGAGCCGTTGCCGGCATCTTCAAGGCTCCCATTGCAGGACTGGTTTTCACCATTGAGGTCTTGATGATCGACCTTACCATGGCCTCGCTTGTGCCGTTGCTCGTCAGCTGTGCAGCCGCAGCTTGCGTAAGCTATTTTATATCGGGAACGAGCACCATGTTCGATTTCAACCTTACCTCTTCGTTTTGTGTGGAACGGGTGCCGGCCTGCGCAATGCTCGGGATCCTTTGCGGGTTGATTTCGCTCTATTTTACCCGGGTGATGAACCGCTTTGAGCGGCTTTTCGGGAAAATCCGTAGCCTTCCCGGGAAGTTTCTGCTTGGTAGTGTAGTGCTGGCGTTGCTTATCTATCTTTTTCCCCCGCTTTACGGCGAGGGATATGGTACCATCGAAACCCTGTTGCATGCCGACAATGCCAATGAGGCCGAGGCCGTGCTCAACAATTCCTGGTTTTACGGTCATTCGTCGCTCCTGCTCCTTTACCTGACGCTCATTGTACTTGTCAAGGTCTTTGCCACAACGGCCACAAATGGCGGTGGTGGTTGCGGCGGAACATTTGCACCTTCCCTTTTTCTGGGCTGTATTGGAGGCTACGTCTTTGCCAACCTTTGGAATCTGTCCGCCCCATTCGGCATAGTCATTCCTTATACCAACTATGCATTATTGGGTATGGCCGGTGTAATGAGCGGTGTATTCCATGCCCCTTTGACGGGTATTTTCCTCATTGCCGAACTTACGGGCGGCTACCAGTTGTTGGTACCGCTTATCATTGTTTCGGCTGTCAGCTATATCACCATACATTCCTTCGAACCTCACAGCATCTATTCCATGCGTCTGGCCAGACGGGGCGAACTCCTCACCCACGACAAGGACCAAAGCGTGCTGACATTGATGAAGCTCGACGAGCTGACAGATGTGTCACGTCCTACGCTGGTACCGGAAATGACCATGGGTAAAATGCTGCAAGTGGTCTCCACGTCAAAACACCTGCATTTCGGGGTGGTTAATGCTGGTGGCGTCCTACTCGGCATCATTAACATCAATGAACTGCGAAACATCATTTTCCGCTCCGAACTTTACAACACGTTCACCGTTCAGCAACTGATGAAGCCTCCAAAGGACATCATCCGTACCGACTATTCCATGCTGGAGGTTGTGGCACATTTTAGCAGTCACGACAATTCCACATTGCCGGTTGTAAATCCCGATGGGGTGCTGGTGGGTTTCATCACCCGCAACAGACTCTTCAGCGAATATCGCGAAATCATGAAGGACTTTTCGCAGGAGTGACACTGCGGACACTGCACATAATAGAAACACGACTATGACCTACAAGCAAGAAACCATAAAACCCTATAGCCAGGAAGGGGAAAAGGGGAAGCAGGTGGAACAGATGTTCGACAATATCGCACACAGCTACGACCTGCTCAATCATCTGCTCTCCTTCGGAATAGACCGCCATTGGCGGCGCGCTGCTCTCGAAATGCTGAAGCCGCATGCCCCGAAGAAACTCCTTGACATGGCAACCGGCACCGGCGACTTCGCTCTCGAAGCCATGAAAATTGTCGGCCCGGACGAACTGCTTGGGGCAGACCTCTCGGAGGGAATGCTCGAAGTGGCAAGGCGCAAGGCACAGGGAATGACAGGAATACGTTTCGAAAAGCACGACTGCATGAACCTCGAGCTTGAGGACAACAGTTTCGACGCGGTTACAGTGGCATATGGCGTGCGGAATTTCCCGGATCTCGAATGTGGGCTCCGCGAACTCCTTCGTGTCCTTCGTCCTGGAGGTCACCTTGTCATCATTGAACTCACCAGTCCCAGAAAGTTTCCGATGAAACAGCTGTTCTGGCTTTACAGCCACTTGCTCATGCCTCTTGTGGGCAAAATTGTCAGCCGCGATGCCAAGGCCTATACTTATCTTCCTGCAACTATGGAGGCTTTTCCGCAGGGAGAAATCATGCAGGGCATTCTCGAAAAGACCGGATACTGTGAAGTATCGTTCAAACGGTTCACATTTGGACTTTCCACATTGTATTTTGCAACAAAACCGCAAGCTGTATGAAGCGCTATGGATTGATTGGATATCCCTTGGGACATAGTTTCAGTGCAGGGTATTTTGCGGAGAAGTTCAGCCGCGAGCACATTGATGCCACCTATGAGAACTTCCCCATGTCTTCGCTCGATGGTCTTCGTGGTATGATTGAACATTCGGCCGACATCTGTGGTCTGAATGTGACCATTCCGCACAAGCAAAAGGTGATGGAACTGCTCGACGAGTTGTGCGAGGACGCCCAGGCCATAGGGGCTGTCAATGTCATTGCTGTCAGGCGCAGGACGTCTGCTTCAGGTACTGAAGTTAGGCTCAAGGGCTACAATTCTGACGTCATAGGTTTTGCCGACAGCCTGAGCCCGCTTCTTCGTCCCTGCCACCGCAAGGCACTGGTATTGGGTACGGGCGGAGCATCGTGTGCGGTGATTGCCGCCCTGCGCAAAATGGATATGGAAATATTGTGTGTCAGCCGGCGTCAGCAAGCGTCGTACTGTGGTGCACCGGTCATTACCTACTCCGATGTGAATGCCGACGTGCTGGCTTCGCATTTGCTCATCGTGAATTGTACACCGTTGGGAATGAGCCCAAAGACTAACCAGGCTCCCGACATCCCCTATGGCAGCATCACTCCCCGTCACCTTGCCTACGACCTTGTATACAATCCTGCTGAAACGCTCTTTCTGAAGAAGGCGGCAGCACAGGGGGCAACAGTGAAGAATGGACTTGAAATGCTGCACCGCCAGGCCGAGGCAAGCTGGAGATTCTGGAATGCAGACTGAAACACAGTGCAGGCCATACAACAGCAAAACCGACCACAGATGTCCTTGAACGCTTTAGGGATGTTCTATAAATTAGTTTTATGTTCATTTAGGTGCAAACCGACAAAGCAGCGAGAGCAGAACCAAGCTTGCTTGAGCTATGCCGAGTCGCGCAGAGGAAGACAAAGTCAAGGAGGACGACATGTCAAGCTAATTTATAGAACATCCCTTTATCAATTTTGCAGTTTTTGTAATATGCATAGCATAACATCGTGTAAAAAAGGACACTGGAGCACGTTTTTCAACGAAAAGTATTTTGACATCTCGAAATAAAGAGATAACTTTGCACCGATTTTTTGAGTTAACCGTGTTCGCTCGGGAAACCCATAAATGAAATAAACGAACAAATAACCATCAAACAAAACAATGAAACAAGGTATCCATCCCGAAAATTATCGCCCTGTTGTCTTCAAGGATATGAGCAACGGCGACATGTTCCTCTCTCGTTCCACCTGCAAGACCAACGACACCGTAATCTTCGAAGGTGAAGAATATCCCGTAGTGAAGCTCGAAATCTCTTCGACCTCTCACCCCTTCTACACCGGCAAGAGCAAGCTCGTCGACACCGCTGGTCGCGTAGACAAGTTCATGAGCCGCTACGCACGTAGCCGCAAGTAATTCGGGTTACCGAAAAAACATACTCCAGTTCTCTTCCTCCTCATCGGAAGGGAACTGGAGTTTTTTTGTATTTTATACGCTGATGTTTCATGTACGGCAAATGCCGGTTACACACACATCTGGTTCTAAAACGGGTTCCTTTTTTTCGGTTTCAGGAAAAACGCATGTTTGATGTGTTGGATGCTCCATACCCCATCCTTGACAAGGACGGACAGGATGTCAAAGCGGAACGGATATTCCTGCAGTCTGTTGGCCATCATATATTCCTCTGCGGCTCTCGACATACGGTACATTCTATTCGACGTGACGGCTTCTTCCGGACTGGTGCCATCGTGATAATTCCGCGTCTTGACCTCTACGAAGACTATTTCCCCATAGTGTGCAGCGATGATGTCGATTTCGCATGCTGCACCATGCCAGTTGCATTCAAGGATATGGTAGTCACGCAGCAAAAGGTAAAGGACAGAGCGGGTTTCCCCTTCTCTGCCCAGGTCATTGTGTTCTGCCATAACAAGGCATTTTTACCAAACTTGGTATGGCTGCTTATTTGCGTTTGTTCCAGCGTTTGTTCATGCCCTTCACCACTTCGTCAGTAATGTCCATCGAAGGGTCGGCATAGAGGATGTTGTCACCCGACTTAGCAAGAATCATGCTGTATCTTCCCTCGTTGTTCAACACCTTTATGTATCGTTGCAGACTGTCGTGGAGGCTTTCGTTGAAGGCATCCTGCTCTTTCTGAAGTTCCACGGCATATTTTTCCTGCAGTTGCGCCCCCTGCGTCTGCATCTGCTGCAAGCGCTGCTGCGCAGCTTCATATTCAGCCTGCGAGGGGTAGCCGCTGCTTTGCATCTTCTTGGCGAATTCGGCATACGCCCGCTGGAAAGCCTGTTCTTTCACCTGCACCTCATTTGCGTACTTCTGGCTTTTGGCTTCCAGACGGCTCTTGGCCTCTTTGCACATTTCAAGGCGGGTCATCAGGCTGTCCACATCCACATAGGCAATCTGCGGCTGGCCTGTGGTTGCAGCCTCCGCGCGGGGCATACCGTTTTCCTTTGGGGTTATCGACTTGTTGCCATCACCGCTGCAGCCGAAAAGGGCAAGGGTGGCTGACAGAAGGAAGATGGAGAGATGGAACTTATTCATGAGACTATTATACATATTATTTTGTTTGTTTCGGGGAAAAGTGATAGTCCGTTATCGTGTACCTTGTTGCGCTCTTTCGCTGACGGCATGAGGGTTGGGGGTTCGGGCCTCACGGTCCTGCTGTCGGGCACAGTGTATCCCCTTTTGGCGTAAATGCCGGTTGCCGCTCACATGGGAGTTGGAGAAGCGGCCGCGGAAGAGAATGCCTACCGAAAGCATGACGACAGCAACTGCCAGGACAAGAAGAGTCAGAAGAAAGATTTTTTCCATAAAGATAACAGGATATCACGCAAATTATTGTACCTTTGCGGTGCAAATTTAAGGCGAAATAGATGATTCTGCAAGCCGTAAGGGTAAAAAGCATGGCACCCATGCCATTATTTTGCCTGCTTACATGAAATAACGTTTGCAGAAACCTCAAATACCGAGCCCGTATTACTAACCTGCAAAAATACAAAAAACAATTATGACCAAACTTGAACCACAGTCGGTGTTCGACTGCTTCGCACAAGTGAACCAGGTACCCCGCCCGTCGAAGCGTGAGGAAAAGATGATAGAATTTCTCCGCCAGTTCGGCAAAGGACTCGGACTGGAGACTGAGGTCGACGAGACCGGCAACGTCGTCATCCGCAAGGCCGCAACACCCGGTTACGAGAACCGGAAGACCGTGATTCTCCAGAGCCATATGGATATGGTTTGCGAGAAGAACAAGGATGTGGATTTCGATTTCGAACACGATGCCATCCAGACCTATGTCGATGGCGAGTGGATGAAGGCAAAGGGAACGACGTTGGGTGCCGACGACGGCATTGGCGTGGCCATGGAAATGGCTTTGCTGCTTTCGAACGACATTGAACACGGTCCGATAGAGTGTGTCTTTACCCGCGACGAGGAGACCGGTCTTACCGGTGCCGAAGGTATGCAACCCGGGTTCATGCGTGGAGAATACCTCATCAATCTCGATTCCGAGGACGAAGGCGAGATTTTTGTAAGCTGTGCAGGCGGTGTCCGCACCGAAGGCCGCTACAGCTTCCCGCTCGCCGGACGGGAGTCTGTCGAAGGCATGTTCGTTGCCAATGTGGTTGTCAAGGGACTTACAGGCGGCCATTCCGGCGACGACATCAACAAGAAGCGTGCCAATGCCAACAAGCTCATGGTACGTTTCCTTTGCGAAGAGATGGCAAAGACCGACCTTCGGCTGGTCGACATCCAGGCCGGCGGTCTCCACAATGCCATCCCACGTGAGGCACATGCCACCGTGGCTGTACCCATGGACTTCAAGGAGCAGCTGCGCATCGACCTCAACATCTTTGCAGCAAACGTCCGCGAAGAATTTTCCGTTACCGAGCCCACGATGGTCATTGACATGGAAAGCAACATGGAGGACAAGCGTCCTGCATTGCAGAAGGACGCTGCACGCCAGATGCTGAAGAGCCTTCTTGCAGTGCATAACGGTGTGTTTGCCATGAGTCAGGACCTTGAGGGACTGGTTGAAACCAGCAGCAACCTGGCAAGCATCCGTCTTGAAGGCGAAGAGGTAAGGGTCAACACCAGCCAGCGTTCAAGTGTGCCGTCCAACATTCCGAACATGGCACACGTCGTACGCGCAGCACTTGAACTCGGCGGAGCCGCTTGTGTGACAAACGAGGGTTATCCCGGTTGGAAGATGAATCCCAAGAGCGAAATCGTGCACATTGCCCGCGAAAGCTATGTACGTCTTTTCGGCAAGGAGCCGAAAGTCAAGGCCATCCATGCCGGACTGGAATGCGGCCTGTTCAGCGAAAAATATCCCAACCTCGACATGGTAAGTTTCGGTCCCACCCTCCGCGGCGTGCATTCCCCGGACGAGAAACTGCTGATTCCTACCGTAAAGATGGTATGGGACCATCTGCTGGATATCCTCAGGAACATCCCTGAGAAATAAAGGAAGGGGGAGCGTAAACGGCGGCAGGATGCCGCAACGTCCTTTTCCTGTTACCCAATGTCGGCGGGGATTTTTTTCGATTCCCGCCGACATTTTTGCCGAATCTCCTTTTTTGTTTTTACCAAAATATTTTTTCTGAACTCCCCTTTACGACATTGAAAGCCTTTTCCACCTTTATCCTCTCCTTCCTGCTCCTGTCGCTGGCTTCCTGCCTTGGCGAAGAACCGTTTTCTACTGCACCGGACGACAAGCTGGTGTTTTCGCACGACACGCTCGACCTGGATACAGTCATTGCCGGACAAAGCACGAATACCTATACCTTCCAGATTTTCAATCCCAACAAGAAGGCCCTTCACATCACCCGCGCAGCACTGGGCGGAGGGGCTTCCTCGCCGTTTGCCGTCAACGTCGACGGCATGTGGCTTGCTTCGGGGACGGGAGGACCGTTTTCCGTCTATTCCGAAGACAGTCTCAGGGTATTTGTCAATCTGAATGCACCGGTCACCGACCTGGACGACCCCCAACCCATCGAGGAGCACATCTCCTTCTTCCTGGAAAGCGGGGTCGAACAGCGCGTGGTCCTCACCGCTGCGGGGCAGGATGTGGTGATGCTCAAGGGAGAGGAAATCACGGAGCCGACCCGTTTCCAGAGTCCACGGCCTTACCAGATTATGGACAGCCTTGTGGTGAGGGAGGGGGCGACCCTGACCTTGGGAGCGGGCGTACGCCTGTATTTCCATCCCGGTGCGGAACTGGTGGTGCACGGCACACTCAAGGCTGAGGGAACCTTCGAAAAACGCGTCGTGATGCGGGGGGACAGACTGGGGAACATGTTCTCGAACCAGCCTTACGACCGCATCCCCGGACAGTGGGGCGGCGTGCACTTCACGGCCACAAGCAAGGACAACGACCTGACGTGGTGCGACATCCATGCCGGCGACTACGGCATCCGTTGCGACTCCTCCGCACTCGACGTGCAGAAACTCATCATCGACAACAGCATCATCCACAACACCAGGGGCGATGCGTTCCATGCCCGACATTGCCAGACATTCGTCGCCAACTGCCAGCTGACAAATGCCGGAGGCAACTGCGTGACACTTCTGGGAGGCGACCATACCTTCGTGCATTGCACCATCGGCGAGTTCTATCCCTTTACCGGCGGTAGGGGTGTGGCGCTCAGTTTCAACAATTTCGATGGCGATGTCCCACTGCCACTTATCCGCTGCCAGTTCGTCAACAGCATCATCACCGGCTATGCCGACGACGACATCATGGGCAGTGCATCCGAAACGTTTAAGGACACGCCTTTCAACTACGTTTTCAAGAACTGCCTGATGAATACTCCCCGTGTGGAAAACGAGGCCATCATCGACTGCATCTTCGAAGAGGATACGGAAGACAAAACGCTACGGAAAACCGGCAACTTCTTCCCCGAATTCGATACCGCACAATTGCTTTTCCCCTTCACGCTGTCTCCTAAGAGTGCCGCCGTCGGCATGGCGGACATCAACCTTACGCTACAGTCGGGCTATACTTCCGACCTGAACGGAAAGCCACGCACCACCGACGGCAAGGCTGACATCGGTGCCTATGAGGCCCCTGAAGAGGAACAGGAAGGAGAAGAACCATAAGCCCCACCCTTTCAAACCCTCCCCCACAAATCCCCAATACCCGATATGGCAAAGACCCAATATAACAGCAAGAGAAAGAAGGAGGTTCCCGTTCCGGAACACGATGGTTTCGGACGTCTGCAGCCTCAGGACATCGACCTCGAAAGGGCGGTTATCGGCACCCTGCTCCTCGAACGCGAGGCATATACCGAAGTCAGCGAAATCCTGAAACCCGAAAGTTTCTACGACCGCCGCCATCAGCTGATTTACGAGGCCATCCGGCAACTGAACATCGAGGAACGTCCTGCCGACCTCTACACCATCACCGAGGAACTGAAGAAGAACGAAACCCTGGAGTCGGCGGGCGGAATGCCCTATCTTGTCCAGCTCAGCAACGAGATGGCAAGCGGTGACCATGTGGAATACCATGCCCGCATCATCGCACAGAAAGCCACGGCACGCCAGCTGATTTCCTATACGGCAAACATCCAGAACAAGGCCTTCGACCCCACGACCGACGTCGACAAACTGATGCAGGAGGCCGAGGGTAGCCTCTTCGAACTCTCGCAGAAAAACCTGAAAAAGGACTATGTGCAGATCGATACCGTCATCAATGCTGCATACGACATGCTCCACAAGGCTTCGAAGCGCGTCGACGGTATGAGCGGTACGGCAAGCGGCTTCTACGCACTCGACAAGATGACATCGGGATGGCAGAATTCCGACCTCATCATCCTTGCCGCACGTCCTGCCATGGGAAAAACGGCTTTCGCACTCTCCATGGCAAAGAACATTGCCATCGACCAGGGGATACCCATGGCACTCTTCTCGCTCGAAATGAGCGATGTGCAGCTCGTGAACCGTCTGATTGTCAATACCTGCGAAATCAAGGGCGAAAAAATAAAGTCCGGACAACTCGAGCCGCACGAATGGATGCAGCTCGACAACAAGATTACCGACCTCTACGGCAAACCCCTGTACATCGACGACACGCCTTCGCTCTCCGTATTCGAACTCAGGACCAAGGCACGGCGACTGGTGCGCGAACATGGCGTGCGAATCATCATGATCGACTACCTGCAACTCATGAATGCATCGGGAATGAACTTCAACAGCCGCCAGGAGGAGGTCTCCACCATCAGCCGTTCGCTCAAGGGACTTGCCAAAGAGCTCGACATCCCCATCATCGCCCTTTCGCAGCTCAACCGTGGTGTAGAAAACCGCACCGGCGAGGGTGTCGACGGCAAACGGCCGCAACTCAGCGACCTCCGCGAATCGGGAGCCATAGAGCAGGATGCCGATATGGTACTCTTCATACACCGACCGGAATACTACCATATCTACAAAAGCGAAAACGGTGAGGACCTGCGCGGCAAAGCCATCATCATCATTGCCAAGCACCGAAACGGTTCCGTCGGCGATGTCCTCCTCACCTTCAAGGGGCAGTATGCACGTTTCGAAAATCCCGAAGACAGCATGCGCATCCCATTGCCTGGCGAGAATGCTCCTGCACCCGCAGCCCCGCCCGTATCAGACGCTCCCGTTCCGCCCCCTGCCCCATTCTCCGACGAGCCTTTCAATCCCATGGAGAGCAACATCACACCGTTTTAGTTTACCCAGGGTGCCGCGCGCTCTGCTCTTGCCCTACACATGCGAACACGGTTTCAGCGCATACCCCTAATAGCGTTGTCCTTGTTGTCTTTGTTGTCCCTGTTGTCGTTTATTTTTCCTTACCAAATTTTGTATGCGGCCGTATATTAAACGTCGGCGGCAAACTGGGTAACGAACCACCCACATCATCCTCAAAAAAAAAGTTTTGGGAAAAAACCTACATTTCCTACACCCGCACACGAAAACCATAGTGTTTACAAGGGATTTCGGGTGTAGGATAGGGTGTAGGATTCCCACCGTGGTGTAGGATAATCCTACACCTTTCACCTGTTTCACCCACATATTTCACCCCATATTACGGCAACAAAACCGTAGAGGGAAGTGCAGTTTCTTGCCAAAAGCAGGGGGAAAATGTACGGAAAACGCAGGGAAAAAGCATCAAAAACCGCTGAATCCTACACCCTATCCTACACCCCGAACCAAATCCTACACCCTATCCTACACCCGAAATCCCCTGTAAATACTGGACATTTGAGGCATGGGTGTAGGAAATGTAGGTTATTTTTCAAAAACTTTTTTTGTGGGAAGAGAAACAATGGCGATTACATCCTTCGTATGCTCGGCATAATCAAAGCAAGCATTGCTTCGCTCTCGCAAAACGATAACAGTGCGGAAGATGCAAAACATCGGACTTCTTTGGGCAAAAGTACGGATGTTTTGCATCGAAAGTACGGATGTTTGCCTCAAAGAAGTCCGATGTTTTCCGAAACCCAGACTACTGCTCCACACCGTTCACCACGGTGGCGGAGAAACTGCCGTCGGGATTGTACCATTTGCCGTTGTACGGGCGGCTTTCCTTGAAGGAACCCTCAAAGCTGTTGCCGTCGGACAGGGTGTAGCGGCCCTTGTCGTAGAAACC
>SAMEA3663097__coassemble_911_pt1 | contig 12018 bp, 2 predicted proteins | sample SAMEA3663097__metabat2_low_PE_001 | metagenome-assembled genome bin SAMEA3663097 (sample SAMEA3663097) | pig gut metagenome | biome: pig gut; feature: pig-associated habitat; material: faeces | place: France | collected 2012 | reverse complement strand
TTGACCCTTAAAATCCGTTTTTACATTCTTTGTTTTATGGTATTTCGACGGACAGTTCGAAAAACCACGCGCTCGCGCGAATTTCTATGGGTTGTTTTGGATAATTTTGCCACAAATTATCATTTATTAACCCCAAAACACATTTATTATGAAACACTTTTTTCATGCGAACGCCTGTTCGCCACCGCCTCCCAAGCCTATCAGGGCTGGCGGTGCGTGTCTGAGGCTTTTGCTGGCACTCCTGCTTGCACTGGTGCCGGGAATGTCGTGGGCTGGTTCCTACTTTGGGAACACAAGCATCCACAGCATTGCCTGGCAGCCTACTGTTGAAAAGCCGCACATGCAGATCAATCTCTGCATTTACGATGCTACAAAAAACAGCAACTCTTTCTTCCTGCATGATGCTACCGAAGGCTCAAACAAGGGTCCCGCAATTTATATTGACGGACAGTACATCGGTTCACCCGACTGGGAGTTGGCATGGCCCGGAAACAGCAACACCGGTGATGACGACGCTTTGGAAAACCAAAGAGGAAACAATGGCTGGTGGGGAAGCACCTACTCCAGAACCATCGATGGAGTGACATACACCGTCAGGTTCTGGGACCCCGGAAAAAATGGAAACAAATATTACGTTACAATGTTTGTTTTTATAGACAATTTCAGAGTAGACGAGACACACACAGTAAAAATTAGAGGTAAATGGAAAATAAACAATAACGGCTCATCGTGGCAGGAATGTTCATGGACCTCCACCGCTATCTCCAATCCTTTTAAGGAAAATACGCTGGCAGTCAATTACACTGATTACAATCATGCCAACCTTACAGGAAGTCTGAACGGCACTTATGCAAATAACGTATCCGTATCACGCGACTATCTCGGCACTTATGTCAATGGAAAGACACAATATCTTGCACCTGAGGAATTCACAACATCCACTGGTGCATCCAAAGGATATGAGAAAGGTACGACTAAAATCGGTGACTTGCCTTTTTATATAAATAGTTCCTATCCTGACTACGGTCCTCATAAAGTTTATGTACAGCACCACATACCTTACGCTGCTGCAGACGGATTTCCTGAACGCAGGGTCTGGAGCAGCACAACAATAGACATTCCAGATTTTACCCGTGCAAAAAACATTACGGCGACGCCGGACAAATGGAAGAAACAGATAACTCTCAACTGGGAAGCAGAGAGTTCGAAAAACGAGTTCACAACAGGTACTTGGTCCATTTACCGCTACCCCGCAGACAACCCGACCGCCAAGGTGCTTGTGGCAGACAAACTACTCTACACCACGCGCAAATATGTGGCAGATGTTCCCGACTACGACACCAAGTATGTGTTTGAAATCGAATTCCGGCCAAAAAATATACCGGATGCCGAACGCATACAACGACTTGTGAGGAGCGACACATGCTCGGTGGACCGCGAATTCAGCATAAAAGTTGATTCCATATCGGGTGGTGAAAGTTCCATCAGGCTGTCATGGCAAACAGAAACCTTCAATGGCACGCTGCCACTCACCTTCAGCATCTTGAGGCAAAGTACGGAGAGCGACGAATGGGAAGAGATTGGTACCAAGTCGCTCAACAACAAGAAAGAAGTAAAATTCACTTATACCGACAGCAAGAACCTTTCAGCCTGCGACGGCTACTGCTACAAGATACAGGCCACCCTGTTGGAAGGCTATCTTGCCACCAGCGACACGACGAAGTTCGTGCAGCTCGACGGACAGTCGAAAGTCATCGGCGTCAGCACCTCCAAGGGTGACTTCCAGGGAATGGTGAAGGTGACATGGGAGGCGAAGCAGGTTGACTCGCAGCCAACGAAATACGAACTGCTGCGCCGCGTGAAAGGCTCGACTGCCTGGGCGTCGCTCTACAAAGTTTCCGGCACCAGCACCTATTACAGCTACGAGGACAACACCGCACAGCCAGGACTCTACTACGACTACAAGGTCATCTCAACCACCGCCTGCGGCGAAACAGAAACACAACTTTTTGAGAGTGACGAGGGCTTCTGCCGCTCCACGGGTATCGTTTCGGGACGCATCACCTACGGCACGGGAACGGCTGTGATGGACGCACGCGTCAGCCTGGTGAAGAACAGCGAGAACGCCGGTGATGCGGCACAGTTCTATGCCGTCAGCACTCAGGAAGCCGGCGACGGACTCTTCCTCGACCTCGACGGAAAGGTGCTCAACGAGAAGTTCAAGGACAAGGACTTCTCCGTGCAGATGTTCGTACGTCCGAATGCAACACAAAATGCAAGTTCGCCTATTTTCTTTGATCTTGGAAACCAGTTGAGCCTGTCTCTCGGCAATTACAATAAAGATGCCGTAGGCTACGAACTGCTGCTGACACAAGGTGAAAAGAGCGAGGCTACCGGAATCATCCTGCCTACACGCGACTATACATCACTCACCTTGAGCGTCAGCAAGGAGAACAAGGCTGTGATAACGGCCATCGACAAGCTCGACAGCATCGTGGTGTCGAAGGAAATCGCACTCTCGCCCATCAGTTTTGCTGATACAGTAACGAGCGGTATCAGCATGGGTGGTAGTTATGTAGGTGGCAGTTATGCGCTCAACCTTAATAAGGCTTTCAGTGGTTATATCGATGAAATGCGCGTGTTTAGCGGTAAAGCACTCACGAAGACTGAAATTCTCAAGAACTACAACCACATGCTTGCGGGCACAGAGGATGGTCTCTTCGCTTATTGGCCTGTCGATGAAGGCATCAGCGGGCAGACTTACGCCTACGACTATTCGAAGACCAGCGGCGTAGCGAACGGAAATCACGCACGCTTCGGCGGCGTGAAGACCGTGGTAACGAGCGCCGTGGTGCCCGAGAGCACGCAACTCGCGCTCTTCGGCTACACCGATGCCCAAGGAAACTTCGTCATCCGTGGCGTTCCCTTCAGCGGCGACGGCACAAACTACATGGTAGTGCCTACATTGGGCGTGCATGAGTTCTCGCCCCAATACTCTTCGCGCTACGTCAGCGCATCATCGCTCGTACACAGCGGCGTAGACTTCGAGGACGTATCGTCGTTCCCCGTTTCGGGATATGTGCTCTACGAGGGCACCGACTATCCCGTAGAGGGCTGTAACTTCTATGTCGACGGAAGCATCTGCAGCAAGGACGGAGAGATTATAACCTCTGCCGAGGACGGTTCGTACATCATCAGCGTGCCCATCGGCGACCACTTCATCGAGGTAAAGAAGAACGGGCACGTCTTCGCATCGAACGGCCGCTATCCCGCCGACCCCAACGAGACGGGCGAACGTCTGACCTTCATCAAAGCGGTGAAGAACCTGGAATTCGTCGACCAGACGCTGGTGAGCTTCTCCGGACGCGTTGTCGGCGGCAGCACCGAGGGCAACAAGCCGCTGGGATTCGGACAGAGCGTAAACAACATCGGTGTCACCGAACTGGTGCTGACTCCGAACGTCGACCGCTACCGTCTGAATGTGGTGAAGGAAGTTTCGGGTACGACCTACAGTTACGAAACGAACCCCAACCCCGTGGAGGTACGTTCGGCAACGGGCACCATCAACAGCCGCTCATGGCGCGGTGCCAACGACCTGAGCAAGAAGATCTTTATCTGCACCGACTCGCTCACGGGCGAATTCTCGGCAATGGTTCCCCCGTTGAACTATAAGGTGGAGTCTATGACCGTTAGGGCAACAGGAAACTCTGTCGGCGATGCCACAACCGTTGACCTGAGCAATCCTCAGATGGAGTACACCGACTCTCTTGTAACTGATGATGGCAATATAATGACCTACACCTACAACTATGGTATGAAGAAAACCTACCACAGTGAGCCGTCGTTCGTCGTCACTCAGGCCGACAACGCAGACGGAGCATTCGGTTTGAGCGAATACCAGATAGAGGATGCCAACGGAAAGTTGGACATCAAGGACATCTACACTGTGGCAGACAACGGAACCGTCAATTATAAATATGGTGGTGCCATCTTCGAGTCGTTGAATAGTTATACATTCAAGATTGAGGCTTATGAAGAGTACGTCAATCATGACGTGAAAGGAAGCCCAGTGACATATCATGTGCCCTTAGATGGACTTGAGGTGACTGTCAGCAACGAGCTGTCGTCGGAGCAAAGCGTCTATACCGATGGGAATACCGCAGGAAAACCTGCCGGTTCACTCGCCGAGATGACAGACAATACTCTCACCCTCGACTCTCTTGGCAAAGCCACATACGTATGGAGGGCTGGTCTGCCTAATATCACTGCGCCTTACTCGCGCACTATCTCAATGTTCTACGACATCGATGGACGCACCTACGGCTGGAGCGGCAACGGCATGTCGGGCATTATCCTCGGTTCGCTGTCAACAGGCAGCAACTTCGTGACCTCAGGTCCTGACCTCGTGGATATGATTCTCCGCGACCCTCCTGGTACGGGTTCAAGCGCAGAATGGACAAGTGGTACCATCTATTCTGAGACAAGGTCTTCTGGCGGTGTATGGACTTTTGATACAGAAGAGATTGGAACTTACAAAATAGGAGCAGACCTTCAAACTGTTACAGGTGTTGGAGTTTCTAAAATCAACAGTTTGCAAATGAAAAATGACATTACTTTTGGATTCAATGAGGTAGTTGAAGGAGAAAGTGCTGTCACATGGGGGAAAACCACGACTATCACCCGCGCCATTTCCACATCATCGGCTCCCGAATATGTTGGTGCAAATGGTGATGTGTTCATCGGTTCGGCAACCAATATTATTATCGGCAAGGCCCGTGACGTGAATTTCCGCCGTAAGGGTACAAGCAATGAGGTAGAATTGGGATTGGAGGATGTCATGACCTCAGGACTTGAGTTCAAAACTTCCTTCAATTATACAGCCAGCTATATCGAGAATGTGCTGATACCAAATCTGCTCAGCATCCGTAACGGACTGTTGCAGACGGTTGACAACATCTCGGGATACCAGAATACAACGGGAAGGCCGGTTTATCTGACCACATTGTCACCCGACGACCCGAAATTCGGTTCCGACAATTATGACAAGACAGTCTGGAGCGGCTTGGCTACATCCGGTCCTTCTCCTGAGGGTCCCTCATACACGATGGTAGTTCCGAATGACCAAGAAACATTTGCAGACTCTGTAGCATGGTGCAACACTCAGATTGCCAACTGGGAGAAATATCTCGCCCAAAATGAGCAAGAGAAAGTACGTGCATACGAAGAACGCGAGGAATATCTCAAGCAGAATATCTCATTTGATTCAGGTTCTTCCGTCACAATGACAGAAGCGACAGAAGAAACACATGGTAGCACCTATGACGTAACTGCAATTGTTTGCATAAAAGCTGGTATCACGCTTGGAAGATTGTATAATTCAATGGGTGCTATATATGACTTCCATACCCGAACTGGCGGCGGAACGCACCAAAGTTATGAAGGCGAGACAACCCAACTCGCATCGTTCAGCTACACGCTGGCCGAGGAGGGCGACGACGATGCCCTGACCGTGGACGTATACAATTATGGTGCATACTCGCCCATCTTCCGCACCCGTGGCGGACAGACCTCCGGTCCGTACGAGGGTGAGGTGAAGACCAAGTACTACCGCCCCGGCACTACCATCATGGAGGCTACAATGCAGATTGAGGTGCCGCAGATTACGGTGGATGTGCCCGTAGTATCGAATGTGCCTACCGGCCAAGCCGCCAACTACACCCTGCGTCTGACCAATGCATCGGAAATCGACGAAGACGTTTACTACAAACTCCTCGTGATAGACGAGAGCAACCCCGACGGTGCAAAGATTACCATCGACGGACAGCCGCTCACCGAAAACCGCATCATCAAGATTCCCGCCGGCGAGACCATCACCAAGGCGCTGCAGCTCACGCAGACCAACCTCGGCGTGCTCGAATACGACAACATCGGCATCGTACTCGCTTCGCAGTCACAGTACGACCCGACCAGCACATGGGAACAGATTGCCGACACCGTATACATCTCGGCACAGTTCATCCCGTCGTCGTCGGCAGTGACCATGAAGCTCGACCATACGACGCTCAACACCATGCTGGGCACAGAACCCGTGCTGAATGTATCGTTCAGCCAGTTCGACCGCAACTACAACAACCTGAAGGCCTTCCGCCTGCAGTACTGCAAGCAGGGCGACCTCGACTGGACCACCTTCCACGAGTATGTGCTGAGCAGCAAGGACAAGACACTGAACAACGAGTACCTGCCTTCGACGGCTACCGTAAGCTACAGGTTCCCGATGAAGGAATACTCCGATGCCGTCTACCGCTTCCGCGTGCTCTCCGTAGCCACCTACGGCAACGAGGAGGTCTACAACCAGAGCGAGGAGATTACCGTAGTCAAGGACATGTCGCGTCCGCAACCGCTCGGACTGCCGCAACCCTCTGACGGCGTGCTCAGCGCTGGCGACGACATCAGCATCCTCTTCAACGAGGACATCCAGAAGGGTATGCTCACCAACATGGCAAACTTCCGCGTGACGGGTGTGCTCAACGGTGCTGCCGTGATGCACGATGTGGCACTCGACATGGCGACCGACGAAAGCACGGCTGCCACAGAAGCCGACATCGTGCTCAACAACCACGACTTCAGCATCGACGCATGGATCTACGTCACGAGCGAGGGTACCATCCTCTCGCATGGCGACGGCGCCACGAAACTGGACATCGGCACCGACGCCCAGGGACACCTCACCATGGGCATCGGCAGCAACACCTACACTTCGAAGAATGCCATGCCAAGGAACAAATGGATTTACCTGACCACCAGCTACAAGGCGGGTGCACAGCCGCTCCTGAACGCAGCATACGCCGAAGACAGCAAGACCGTGACCCTCTTCGACGACCAACCTGCAGGGGCATACAGCGGACAGGGCAAAATCCAGATTGGAAGCAGCGCCAAGGGTGCCATCCACGAACTGACACTTTGGGACGAGGCACACGACCTCACCATGGCACTCCTCAACAAGTCGAGGAGCAAGAAGCCGTCGACCCCGCATCTGATAGGATACTGGAAGATGAACGAGGGCGAAGGCACGCTCATCACCGACTATGCACGCAACCGCCACATGAAGATGGGAGCCGAAGCATGGAGACTGGAGAACGAAAACAAGGCCGTCACGCTGGACGGAACTTCACACCTCGACATCGTCACGGCATCCATACCGCCTTTGGCATCCGACAACTGCGCAATAGAACTGTGGATGCGTGCCGGAACACAGACCGGCGAGGCCGAAATCTTCCATAGCGGAGAGGTTGAACTCTGGATGGACGGCGCCGGCAAGCTCCAGCTTACCTCGCTCGGCACCGACTACGAAGCCGGACAGGCATCGCTCCTGGACAACGCATGGCACCACATCGCACTCAACATCCTGCGCACAGGACACGTATCGGTATACGTCGACGGCAAACGCACACTCTCTACCAGCGCTGCGAACGTCGGACAGACCGCTTCCGACCGCCTCATCATCGGTGCTCGCCGCACGAAGGGCACAACCGGAAAATACACCTACGACCGCCTCTTCAAGGGCTCCATCGACGATGTAAGACTCTGGAACGCCACCCTCACCGCCGACCTGCTCAAGGAACGCCGCAAGGCGCGACTCACCGGCGAGGAAGACGGACTCGTGGCATACTATCCGTTCGAAACCAAACGTCTGAACAACGAGAACCAGGTTGTCACCGAAGGCTCGGCCAAAGACCTCCGAAGCAACAACATGGCAACCTGCGAATCCGGAAACGGATTCAAGTATACCGACGAATCACCTGCCCTGCGTGCCGCACAGACAGAGACCAACGTCGGATTCTCGTTCACCGCAAGCGACAACAAGGTGGTCATCAACATCACCGAACCGGCTGCCGACATCGAAGGCTGCACGCTCCACTTCACCGCCAAGGAACTCCTCGACCTCAACGGTAACCAGTCGCTGCCCGTGATGTGGACGGCATACGTCAACTGCAACGACCTGGCATGGGACAACCCCTCTGTCAGCGTCAGCAAGGAGGTAGGCGCCAAGGCCTGCTTCGAGGCTTCGTTCACCAACAACGGCGGAACACAGCAGGTATGGACCCTCAGCGGAATTCCCACATGGCTGACCGCCAGCGTAGAGGACGGCGCTGCAGAACCCCTTACCACCACCACCGTCAGATTCGACATCTCCGAGGGCATGGCCATCGGCACATACGAAGAGACCGTATATCTCACCGGCAACGACAACATCCCCACACCGCTCACCATCAGACTGAACGTGACGGGCGAGGTGCCCGAATGGGAGGTGAATCCCGCCGACTTCGAGAATACGATGAACCTTGTCGGAACGCTGTCCATCATGGGACAACCCAGCGATGACGCCGAAGACCTGGTAGCCGCATTCATCGACGGCGAATGCCGCGGTGTGGCACATCCGGTCTACAACACCCGCTACGACAACTACTTCGTGCAGCTCGACATCTACGGCAACGATGAGGATGCCGGCAAGACTGTAGTATTCTATGCCTACGACAACAGCACGGGTACGAAGTATCCGCAACTGAACACTTCTCAGACCATTACATTCCGCGACAACCACGTTTACGGCAACTTCGCCGCTCCCGTGGTTCTCGACGCTACGGACCTCATCGAACAGTCCAACAACCTCGTACAGGGCTGGAACTGGATTTCGTTCTATGCTCACGCTGACAAGATGGGCGCAGAGGATGTCTTCAGCCCCGTTGCCGCACAGGCGGAGGTTGTAAAGAGCCAGACGGAATTCGGAACCTTCGAGAACGGCAAGTTCTTCGGAAAGGCCTTCGATACCGACAACCGCTCAATGTACAAGGTTCGCATGGCGGCTCCGCAGACACTGAACGTCATCGGCAAGCGCCTGACCTCCGAGCAGCGCACCATCGTTCTCCAGCCCGGCTGGAACTGGATTGCCTACAACGCCATGCAGACCGCAAGCGTCGGCGACGCTCTGGCAGGCATGAACCCGCAGGACGGCGACGTCATCAAGGGTCAGAAGGGATTTGCCCTCTACGACGGCTACGAATGGAACGGCTCGCTCAAGGCCCTCACACCGGGCAAGGGCTACATGATCCAGAGTGCCGCCACGGGCAAACGCACCTTCGAATATTCCACCGCCACCTCGCGCTACGCTGCCGCTCCCATGATTGTGGACCAGATGCCGGGCGTATTCGAACCGGTGGACTACCATAAGTATCCGGGCAACATGTGTATCGTGGCTGTCGTAACCTGGGAAGGCGAACCTGCCATTGGCAGCGAAGTCGGAGTATTCGACAACGATGAATGCCGGACCGTCGAGATTGCCGACGGAGAAGGTTTCGCATACTTCACCGTACCTGGCGACGAGACGCAGACACTCTTCTTCAAGATGGTACGCGACGATGTGGAATATGTTTCCGACGTCACCGTCACCTACGAAGAGGATGCCCTCATCGGCACCCACAGTGCTCCGCTTGTCGTGGCATTCGACGATACGTCGTACATCTACAACATCATCGACGACGCCGACAATTGCGAGACACAATGGTTCACCGTCGGTGGAGTAGGACTGCCTTGCAAGCCGACGGACTGCGGAGTCTACATCTGCCGTTCGTACGACAAGAAGGCTCATACCGTGACGACCCGCAAAGTGGTCATCAACAAGTAATGCCAGCTCTTTCCCTCCAAGGCCGACTCCCCGTCAAGGACAAGGCCTGGAGGGCATCAGCCCCCCTTAAAAAGGAGCACCCTCCAATGTGCAGGACATAATATCCTGCCAGCTTCCCGGTAGAGACGCGACCCGTTCGCGTCTCTACCTTTTTTATAGGGGTATACGACATTTGAATGCAATTGGCGGAGAACGCCGTGGGACATGCACGCCCCGGAGGTGTTGTCCTTGTTGTCTTGGTTGTCGTTTGTATTTTCTACACAACGCACACAAACATATTGGTTGTCTGAGGTAGGGGGGGAAGCAGACCGAAGACCAAATGACGAACATAATACCTCTAAAAAAATAGCTATTTGTTGATTTTGTGTTTGTATTGCGTAATTTTTCTACGATAATTACATTTATAGTTTGTTGTCAGATATTTTATTTATACCTTTGCACCATAGAACAGATGAAATCCAACGATTATGATAGCAGAGTTCAGCATTGAGAATTTTTTCTCCATTAAATCGGTTCAGAAAATCAGTTTTGAACCATCGGCAGACACTTTTATGTCTGATGAGTATTCGTGTGAAGTTAAGGACGGGGTAAGATTGCTGAAGGTGGGAATCATCTACGGTGCCAACGCTTCCGGAAAAACGAATATATTAAATGCCATTGAGTTTTTCAAGATGCTGGTTTTGAGAATGCCTAAAGACCGGACCGAAAAGACAGGGGTTGTCCCTTTCATGTTGGACGACACTTCAAGAAACGACAAGACAAAGATGTCAATGGTGTTCTATATCAATCAGTCGAAGTACATTCTCAGTTTTGAATTGGATGCAAAGCATATCTATTCCGAGACATTGATTGTTTATGATTCCATTCGCCCGACCAAACTGTATAACCGAGGTTATGATGCCGCGACAGATTCCTCGACTATCGACTTTGGCGTAAATCTGAAAATGACAAAGAAAAGCCAGGATGTAATTTCCGGCAACACAATCAATAATTGCAGTGTGCTTGCCGCATTTGGCAAAAGCAACGTGGAACGGACAAGGCTGAATGATGTGTACGATTATTTTGCCAAGCAGGTAAAAGATGTCCTGGCTCCCGGTTTGCTGCTTTCGGGATATGTCAAATCACAATTGGATAAAGACGAGACAGGAGATTTAAAGAAATTCATTTCAAATTTCTTGAAAGCGTCCGATTTCAATATAGAAGATGTGGTATTACACGAAAAGAAAGAACTGATTACACCCGAATTGGAACAACTGATTCAGAACGCCCCTATTGATAAAGACGCAAAAGCAGAAATGCTTAGAAAGGGTAAAATTACAAATACGGAACTGACCTTCAAGCACAAGGCAGGCGATAAAGTATATGATTTGTCGGAAGAATACGAGTCCAATGGTACCTTGAGATTCCTGGGAATGGCTGTGATACTGAATTTTCTGTTAAAGAGCAACCGGTTTGTACCCATTGATGAGGTGGAGACAAGTATTCATTATGAACTGCTGGCTTATTTCATAAAAGTGTTTTTGGCAAATAGCGACGGAACGTCACAGATGCTCCTGACAACACATGACATCAATCTTCTCAATGAAGATTTCATTCGCCGTGATACGATATGGTTCACCGACAAAGACGAACTCGGCGAAACTAAAATTGTGCGTCTTTCTTCTCTTGGACTGCACAAGAATCTTTCTCCGTATAATGCCTATAAGCAGGGGAAATTGGTAAAGTTGCCGTTCCTGGGTAGCCAGTATATTAACCTAAACGACTAAAGGTATAAGGCGGACAGTAACAAAAAGTATCGCCATCATAGGCGAGGGAGAAACGGAATGGTTCTATTTCGACTCTCTGCTCCATTTCTTGCCTAATGTAGCCTGTCGGCGATATGAAAGTTACGACCAACTGCTTCCCGAATTGCAGAAATATATGCCTGGATATGAAAAGACAAAACGATATTTCATACGCACTAATCTCTATAAATACCTGACAGAGAATGGTGATTTGGAACGCGCGATATCAAACTCAGAAAAATTGTGCCAACTCTGTAAGGAATCGCCAGAGGATTTGAAAGCTTATTCGGAGGTATACAAGGTGATACAGTTGTTAAGGGATATTCCATAAATTATTCAAGATACTGTGATAAGTTCCATGCTTTCACAAGGAAAAATTGAACAAAAAAATTGAACAATTGTTGAGTTAGTTGATTTACGTCAACTCAGGGGCTACTCGCCCCCGAACCCCTCAGTGTTTTCAGGTATTAGATTTTCCTGTCCAGCCAATGGGTTCAACGATGAAGTTTGGCATATATTCATTTTTAACTTTTAATTCTACTTATATGATAG
>SAMEA3663097__coassemble_896_pt1 | contig 12229 bp, 8 predicted proteins | sample SAMEA3663097__metabat2_low_PE_001 | metagenome-assembled genome bin SAMEA3663097 (sample SAMEA3663097) | pig gut metagenome | biome: pig gut; feature: pig-associated habitat; material: faeces | place: France | collected 2012 | reverse complement strand
AAGATTCGCCGTGCGGCCCGACGAGCGGGCGAACTTCCGGGCAGCCGCCTTGCGGTTGGCATCGACCATCTCCCGCTTGAGGAGCGTGCAGACGGAATCGTGCCTGAGGCTCTGAATCTGCAGTTCCGCCTTCCTGCGCTGATAGTCGTAGTCTTCCTCCATCACTTCCTGTTCCGCCCTGCTCTTTATCCCCATCCGGCATTCCTCGCGGCTCTGCTTCAAGGACTTTTCAAGCGAAGCCATCTGATGGGCGGCATCGAGTGCCTGCTGGCGGAGGGTGAGTGAACGTTGCTCCATCTCAATCTCCTGCTCGCGGTAGTTGCGCTGCTGGTTCTCCCACTCCGCCTGTTCCTCGTCGATGGTACGGAGCAGTTCGGGATTGGACAGCACCAATATGGTGTCGCCCACCTGAAGCATGGCACCGTCCTCGGCCATGATGCGCTCCACGAACCCGCCTTCCAGGGCATTGATGCGGACGGTCTGGATGGGACCTACCACACCTTCCACATCGACATACTCCCGGAACGGGGCTTCCGCCACTTCGGCGATGCCATGCTCCCCGGCATCAAACCTGACCTGGCGCGGAGCAAACGCAAGGAAGATGGCATAACCGGCAACGGCGACAAAGACTGCGCCGGCCAACATGTGGAGGAGATACCTGACGTACCAGGGACGGGGTTTGAGTTGGATGTCCATAAGGGGGTGTGCTATTTCTTGGGGTCCTTATTAAGACGGAACGAGAGGTTGAACATGACGTATCGCCTCAGCACGTTCCTGTAGCTTTCGGTCTGCATCTGTGCGTCGAGGCTGTAGCTGCGGCTCGACATGCGGTTCAGCAGGTCGAAGGCCTCGACCTCTGCACCCAGCCGTCCGTTCAGGAAGAAACGCTTGAGGCGTGCGCTCCATATCAGTTGCTTCGTATTGAAACTGTCGTCGTAGTAGCCATACCGCGTATGCAACAGCAGTGAGGTGCCCAGTTGGAGTTTCCACGGCAAAGGCACGCCACCGCTCAGGCGATAGTTGATATTGAACACGTCCTGATTGGCAAACCTGTCGGACATGGCATGTATCCAGTCGCCGCCCACCTCTGCCGAGAGGGTATAATAGTTGCGCGAATAGTAGACATTGAACTTCGGCTTGGTCAGCAGACGGTCTGTACCCACCCTTTCCGAGGATGCGCTCTGCTCCAGACCGGCGTAGTCTTCGCTGTGGCGATAGTTGAAGTCGGTAGTCAGCTGACAGTTCCAGCGGCCCGCCTTGTCGAGTGTGGTGGCATAGTACACCTGTGCTGCCAGCGCCCAGTTGCCGTTGATGTTCTCCGGGCGATATGTCCGCACACCCGTTTTCAGGTCGTACAGCATAGCCTGCGACAGCAGATTGCTCCACAGGTCGTACGCCACATTCCAGTTCAGCGTGTGCACGCGCTCGGCGAAGTATCTGTTCTCCACCGACAGTTTTGCATTGTGATGCGTACTTGCCTTCAGACGGGGATTACCCGTCCTCACCACCAGTGGTGTGGCATCGTCGCGATAGCCGGTCAGGTATTCGCTGTACGGACTAGAGTGCGACTGTACGTAGGAGAGCGTGGTATGCCGCTCAAGGGTACGGCCTTCCCTGCTGGCAGTGTGGTCGATGCGGTATCGCACATCAGGTTCGAAGTAGCAATAGTTCCGATGCAGCCGTGTGTCGATATCACCGCGCCGGTAGTCATACGTCAGATGTTCCATGCGCACGGGCATTGCCACGTTCAGGGTATGTGCCCTGCGGTGCCTGTCGTTCCACCAATACATATACAGGCCCAGTTCCGGCTTGTGCGTGTACCGCCATTCATCGGCGTATGCCGAGTTGGTCAGGTCAATATATTGCGTCATCGCATCCTTCATGGAGGCCAGGCGGTCGGACGTCTCGCCGGCATATTCCGTATCTTCCAGCCTGTAGTAGTCCTTGTTGCTCGACTGATACTGATGCCTGTAGGTATAGCCCGGACTGACAGACACTGAGACCTGTCCGAAACGGTATGCGATTTCATATCCCACATTCCCGCTGTAATCATAATTGCAGGCATCATGGTCCGTGAAGCGAAGTTGCATGGACGACTGGTCAAAGGCAGCACTCTCCAGGAGGTTGCGGCTGGCCGACGTACTGTAATATCCCAATCCCCCGACACGCAGGATACCGTTGCCATTCAGATTCCACGTGGTGGAAACGTTGCCTTTGGTATAGAAAAAATGTCCGTCGTTCTGCTGCGTCTGCCGCAGGCTGCTAATCAGATTCTGCCGGAAGATTTCGCCGCTTCCCTCCATGAAAAGACTGTCCAGGGCTTCGCCCATATAGCGTTCCGTCATACGCTTGTTCCACTCTGCCCGGCGCGAAAACGATGCACTACGGTAATTGTTGTACCAGACTTCGGGCTTCAGGTTGACGGTATAGTCCCTCTCGTTCTCCTCCATCTTATAGTCGAACTCGACTATATCGCGTATGTGCCAGTCGCGGTTTTCCCGATGCCACCGGCTGATGCCGTCGATATCTTCAATGTCCAGATAACTGGTAGTGTGCTGGTACTCGTCGGTCTCGGTCTCCTTCCACTTGAAGGTAGCCAGGTTCTTGACCTTGTACCGCTTGTTCCTGTCATTCACCAGCAGGTCCGACGACAGTTCGTGGGTGGTCTGGTTGTCGCTGCCTCCAGGGGCCTGCCAGTTGCCGTTGGCATCGTAGTAGGCATTGCCGTACACATTGTTGGAATATCCCATGAATGCCAGTCGGGTGTGGGGCGTGAAGCGCAGGGCAAAGCCTTTGGCAGCATAGTGACTGCCTGTACCGTAGCCCACACTGCCGTTGGCAATCCATCCGATGCTGTATTTCCGTTTCAGGCCGACATCCATCACCGTAACCAGCGAGCCGTTTGCCCCCATTCCCTCATGCACATCGACGTCCTTGCCCACCATCTTGTTCAGGTCGGGCTTGAGGTCGTAGACCTTGATTTTATCCACCATATAGGCCGGCAGGTTTTCCAGGGCCACACGCGGATTGCCTCTGAAGAAGTCTTCGCCGTTGACGAGCAGATTGGAAATCCGCTTGCCGTCCACGTATATCACTCCCCCTTCGCGCAGTTCAGCTCCGGGAAGCATAGCTATCAGCTGGTCGAGCATCGAGCCTGTACGCAGTTGGAAGGCATCGGCATTGTACTGTATGGTGTCGCCTTTCATCACCATCTTTATCCTGGTGGCAGTCACGACGGCTTCGTGCAGGCTGTGCTCCGTCAGAGTCTGCTGCTTCTTCATCAGCACGCGCCCGAAGGTGCCTCCCGTAATGCGATACTTCCTGTAGCGGAAGTTCACGGTCTTGTACGTATCCTCATAGCCGCGTTTGGAGAAATGCAGGATATATTTCCCCGGTGCACTGATGTAATCGCCGAAACTGCGGTCGTTCATCCTGTCGTCCCTGCTGACAATGCGCTCCACTTCCGTGCTGTCGGGGCGTAGGAATCTGACCGTCACGGAATCCAGATGCTCATACGTAAACTCATCCGCAATCTGTCCCATCACCCAATACCTTTGGGCATGGGAAGCCAGGGCAAATATACAATACAACAGAAAGACGCAAAATTGTTTCATCGGGTTTTGAGTTTTTAAAGTTTCTGCTGCAAAGGTACGGAATAATGGCGAATACTACAGGGGGGGGGTAAAAAGCTGGGGACCGTATATATTTTTCAATTTCCGAAGGCCTTCTGCAGCCTTTCCATTTCGTTATTGAAGTTGTAGAAGCCGTTGATGCGGTATTCTTCGCCCACACGCTGGCCGTCGGGAGTGATGGTTTCGTAGTGGGGAATGCCGTTGAAACGGAAATCCTCTTGCAGACGGCTGAAATCGGTATTCGGGATGCAGATTGTCTCCTCGTCAGAGAGCCATTCCTTCACGTAGTTGTGGTATGCCTCGCTACCCTCTGCCGTATCTTCGCCTGCGATGAAGATGAGTTTCACGTCATCGCGTCGGGCAATCTCCGCCCGCAGTTCCTTGTAATGCTGTATGGCACTGCGGCAGGGACCGCATCCCATGCTCCAAAAGTCAATCACCAGATAGCGCCGGGGATAGCGGGCCTGGAGGGAACGGATGAGTTCGCCCGACCGGCCTACGGGCAGGGGAGAAGTGAGGGCGGTCTGTGCCTGTCGGGCGGCATGGAACTGTTCCGCGTGGCGACGCAGGGCTTCGTGGGTGAACGATGCCACATAGCGGGGAAACACATTGCTCAGGCAGGGAACACATTCGGCCTGCAGCCTGCGCTCCGCATCACTAAGGGTTGTATCGGCCAATATGCGGTCTTTGCTGCACTCACTGCTCTGCCACGAAGTGTAGCCACTCTGCATCTCCTTGTAACTGCATATTTGTGCCAGCAGGGTATTGGCTTTGCTGCCCATCATTTCGCGCCACAGGGCATAACGGGCCTCCATTTCCTGCAGTATACTTTCGGGCGTATTGGTCCACTGCTCGTCCGTATCCACGACTTCCCTGATGGGGGCGTAACGTACGGGCCAGGCAAATTGCATGCGGTTAATCAGAAAATCGTAGCAATCGCTGGCCATGAGCAGCGGATTGTCGAAGTCGATGCGGCTGAGCAACCGGCTGTAGAACGATGTGTCGAATAGCGTGGCATACTCCAGGCTGTCGGCAGGAGTCTCCATTTTCCGGCTCGACACTTTTTGGAGTGCGTAGCTCATTACGCCCTCGGCATAGTGCACCTGTGCGTCTGCCACAGCCAGCTGCATTTCCAAGGGTGTGAAGCCACAGCGGGCTGCCACCGTCTGCAGGCGGTAGGCCATGAGCCGCCACAACTGTCCGGCCAGAGCTTCGGCTTCCTGCGGTGTACCTTCGAGAAAGAACATCCGTATGGCGATTTCGCTGAAGTTCAAACCCGATTTCAGCCACCGCTCTACCGCCTTGCTGCTGCCGTTGTGGTAGTCGCACCGAAACACCCCGTCGTCGCCTTTACGCAGGCTTACGTCGATGGTGTCGCCAGGACGGACAAACACTTCGAGCCACTCCATGCCCGGCAACGCCTTGTCCATACGGAACAATTCCCGCATGGGATAGTCCACCTTCCAGCGCTTCTCGAACGTACCGTCGGGGCGTATGTCGGCAACCATAATCCAGTCATCATTGCTGAAAGCACCATCGTACGAACCTTCGAGCTGGGTGGGGAAGCCTGCCTCCGGACTGTAACCTTCAATGCGTCCGCGGAGGGTCACACTGTCGGTCGTAAACCAGTCGGCTGGTACGGCACAGGCATTCGCACTGGCCAATTCCTCCATCGTCTTCATCTGCAGTTTGTGCTTACTGTCGTGAATGCCAAGAAGCATGAAGGCACCCGGTCCGTCGTACTCAATGAAGTCGAACACCCGCGTACGCTGCGGCAGGGGATCAAAGTGCAGCGTGAAGTGGGTGGTCCTGTCGGAAGGCGAAGTCACCCAGGTATCCATGGGCAGGCCCTCGGCCGAGCGCAAAAGGCGACGGTTGTTGTCTGCGTCCACCAGATAGCAGGTACTTTTGATGCGGAAATTGTTGCCGGCAGGATAGTCGAGCGTGAAGCGAACGGTAGTGGCGGTGTCGGCAAACACCACTTCGCGCACCTTCAGTTCGCCTCTTGAAAAATTCGCGCATCCCAAAGCCTCGGGTGCTTTCATCACAATGCGTTTGGCACTGATGGGTGCAGCCAGGGCGAAAAGGGCACATAGAAGGAGGGTCAGAAACTGTTTCATAAAAGTGTGTGGAAAAGGAGATTATATGGGTAATTGTCGGATTAAGGGAGTATGGTGTTCAAAGTCGTAGGCCGTCATGCTGCGGAGGGTATAGTATAGGCTCCAATAGGTGCTCAGGGCACTGATACGGCTGCGGCGTGCGGCATTCTTCGCACTGATGGCGGCATTGAGGTCGAGGATACTGCTGCGTCCCATGACGTAGAGCCGTCGGGCCACGGCATAGCGCTGTTCCGCACGCTCATCGGTGAGCACGGCAACATGCACCTTCCGGGCCTGCATATTGAACTGGAGCACCAGTTTCTCCACGTTCTGGCAGAAATTGCGCATGCCCTGCTCTGCCTGCGTGTGGGTAAGGGCCAGTTGCGACTTGGCCACCTTCACCTTGCCACGGCCCCGTCCCCAGTCGAGCAAGGGAAAGGCCAAGGAGACACTGACATACTCCTGGTTCAGCAGATGACGGTATGAAGTACGCAAGTCGCGGCCCGTCTGCGATAGTCCGAACTGCACATAGAGGTCGGCACGCAGTCCGCTTGCAGCCTTGGCAGACGCCAAATTGCTCTCGCTCTCCTTGACGACGCGGCTGTAGTATTCGGGGTCAGGGCTGTTCTGCAGGGCAAGTTCCATGGCCGATGCCAACGGCACCTGAAACTGTGGCACGCTGTCGGGCAAGATCAGTTTGAGTGCCGGCGACTGTTCCAACCCCAAGAAGGAGCGCACACGCTGCTCCACTTCCCTCAGGCTGATTTCCGCATCCATCACGTTGGTCTCCTCGTTCAGACGGTTGATTTCAAGTTGGAGCATCTCGTTTTCCGTGATGGTACCAATCTCGTAACGTCCCTGTGCCATACGGAAAAGCGTATCGGCCGAGGCGAAGTTCTGGCGTGCCATGGCAAGTTCGGCCTGTGCCGAAGCCAGGGCGAAGAATTGGTTGCAGGTGGTAGCGGAGATGACCTCCAGCGTCTCGGCATACTGCTTTTTGGCCTCGCGGAAACGGATGGGCTCGATGCGCTTGTCCCACCTCAGGGCATTGTAGCCGAAGAGGCTCTGCTCATACCCCACCACAAGGGGCTGGCTGCTGTATGCCATGGTATGCTTCCGGAATTCGTCGATGCGGTTCAAAGTACTTTTCAGAAACAGGCTGCCACCGGTCCAGCTCACATTCTGGCTGATGCGCAGCGAAAGGTCGGCCCCGAACTGGTCCTGCTGGATGAACATCGCCGTACCGTCCGACTGCGTAATCTTGTTCATCTCCTTGTTGATGTAGGGCGAGGAGGTGAGCGATACGGAAGGCAGATAATTGGCACGGAAATGCCGATAGTTCCAATAGGCTGCCAAGAAAGCATTACGGGCACTTTGGACTGAAGGCGACTGCGCCTGTGCCAGGAGTATGGCATCGTGAAGGTGCAGCACCAACGTGTCGGGCCCGATGGCAAACATGCTTCTGCATACTGCAAGCAACCACATCATGCATATTGTTCTTCTCATCGCCTTCGCTTTTTTGTGGGCAAAGGTATATCAAAAAGTTCGAAGCCGCAAGATTACGTTTCCCCCTGCATGCTGATTGTATGAAATTCATACACTATTCTGTATGAAACTCATACACTTTTCATATACTGCAATTGTTTTACGGGTATTTTGAATGGGAGCAAAGAGGAAAAAGGGTAACTTTGCACCATGAAAGCATATGACAATACCATTCTTGTCGTCGATGACAATCCTGCCATCCTCACTGCCGTGAAAATCTGCCTGGCCGATGCCTTCGGACGCATCCTCACACTTTCCGCACCGGAATCTGTACTCGCCACCCTCCAGAGCGAGCATGTGGATGCCATACTGCTGGACATGAATTTCTCCATGGGAGTGAATTCCGGACAAGAGGGCATCATCTGGCTGTCGGCCATCCATCGTAAGCATCCCGACATCCCTGTGGTCCTTATGACAGCTTATGCCGATGTGAAACTGGCAGTAAAGGGGCTGAAGAACGGCGCGGTGGATTTTGTCACCAAACCTTGGGACAACGACGAACTCATTCGTGCGCTCAAGGATGCAATAGACAAGACAAAGGAAGTGCCGCGACTTGATGAAGTGGAGAGGATGCACGTAAAGAAGGTGGTGGACAAATGCCACGGCAACATCAGCAAGGCTGCAGAACTCCTCGGCATCACACGCCAGACACTATACAAAAAATACCAGCCATGACCGCTACCCTCATCACCATCGTCATCATCATCTTCCTGCTCATCCTGTGTACAGTTTACTGGCACCAATACCTGCTCCGCGACCGTGCCGGACTGATGCGCGATGCCATGCGTCATCGCGACTTTTCGTTCCGGCTGCCTACAAGGGGACTGCTGTTCGGCGAACGGGCCTTGCAGGAACTGCTTAACGACATGGGCGAGGACATCCGCAAACTGGTGGCTCAGAAGGAGGCGGAATCGTGGCAACGACTCACCCGAGTCCTCACCCACGAAATCATGAATGCCACCGCACCCATACAGAGCATCACGCAAGCCTATCTGGCCAATCCCCACATCAAGGGTTCGGTTTACGAAGAGGGCATCAAGGCCATCCACGACACCACGGCGGGACTTTCCCATTTTATAGACAACTACCGGAGGCTGACCCTGCTGCAGGACCCCGTAATGAAAGACATCGGTCTTTGTGCCTTCTGCAACACCCTCTCCACCGCCTATCCCCATATCCGCTGGCACATAGAGATTCCCACCGACATCATCGTCCATGCCGATGAGCACCAATTTCGGCAGGTGTTTTCCAATCTGATAAAGAATGCCATCGAAGCGGATGCCAAATGCATCGGCATCAGGCATATCCCTCATCCGCAGGAAGGCCGACGGCAAGCCCCAACATTCTACAAACTGCTAATCAGCAACGACGGGCATGTCATTCCGGACGAGGTGGCACAGGAAATCTTCATCCCATTCTTCACCACCAAGCCCCAGGGGTCGGGTATCGGTCTTTCCCTTTCGCGCCAGATACTCTTGAGACAAAAACTCTCGCTCTCACTGCGCGAAAGGCCCATCAGCGGCTATAACGTGACATTCGAAATCGAAAGCAACTGGCTCTGAAACGGCAACAACAACCTCCCGTTGCCCTGTAACACCATATATCCAAAAAACGGACTTGCCTGCATACTGCGGGAGTGACAAACTCTCACTGTATGCAGGCAAGTCCGTTTGTTCCTTACATCCACTTGATGCGTCGGAAATAGCGGTAGAAAAGGAGAAAGATGCCCACCGAAACATACCTTATCAAAGTCCTTCGGCAGGTCATTCTTACTTAAATGTCTCAGCGATTGGTATTCAATTCGATGGTGGTTTTCGTGCGATTCTGCTCAGGCACATAATCGTTTCCTTTGTGCGCATTGCGGTAATTTGCGGGAAAGCCGAAGACGGTGATACGTAAAATCTGTTTCCCTTCTTTCAGAAAGGTGTACTTAGGACGCACAATCATGGCACAGTTGTTCGCCATGGCCGCTTCCGAAAGCACCATTTGCTTGGCTTGCGACAGACTTAGGTTCTTTAGTTTCAACCGTCCGTCGGGCGTGGAATAGTCAATGGTGTATTGGATGCCCTGATCTGCCACCACGAGGTCATAAATGTTATGGCGACTATCTATTTCCGTCCATGGATCAATATCGGTGTCAGCTCCGAAAGCACCACTACTCGAAGTTCGGCAGGAAGACAAGAAGAATGCCGAAAGTAAGGCAACCAAAGATAGAAGATGGAATATTTGTTTCATGGTCTGTTTCAGCTAATAATTACTATTTCTGCTAAAAATTCAGGTGAAAGCCTAAACCCACGGTTTGCTGTTTGTTGAAATTATCTTTTAACAAATTTACATCAGCCGTCAGTCGTGCTTTAGAAGCTATGGGTATTTCCTGCTGGAAAAGGGATGCAGACTCCAACCGATTATTTATCTTCTGTTTATGATAACCGGCTATAAGGCAGGCTGGACCAAAAGCTGCACCAAAAGACATAATAGTAAGCCCCGATATAAAAATTCCTTCGGGTCCTATATCTGACTTCACATATCTCCCAACCATAGCCACGCCTAAAACAGCCAAACCGCAACCGACATAACCAACAATCTTTAATCTTTTTATTTTATTTGCAGAAGTCATTTGGCCATAGTTATACATCCTCAACAACTCAGCATCCGACATCGTTCCAGATTGCCGCACATGGGGGGCATATACGTTTTGATTGTCTGATGATGTTTGGATTTGAGTCTCTATGTTCTGCAATGATTGGAAAACATCCTTTTCCCCATTCTGATAATTTATGCCTGTCAACTCGCTGACACTGACAACATACGTCGGACCTTCAAGGTTCGAGAATTTCTTGTACTTTACCTGTGTGTCGGAAACTTCTACCACCTTCGAAAGGATGGTGCTACCGTCTTTCTTGACAATCACATCCTGCGCTGCAACCGCCATGGTCACCAAAAGCATCAGCAGCATCGAAAACATTCTTTTCATATTATTTTATTGACTACAGAATAAATGAAGGGGCACGACCTCCACCCGACTTATCCTATACCCAGGCACCGCCAAGCGCCCACAATCTGAATAAGTACAGGCAAGAGGCCACGCCCCCATATGCAGGGACATGGACCACTCGCTGTCCTGTTCTCAGATTGTTCAAAATTGGCGGTTTTGGGTATAGAGAACAAGAGCAAATGCTCTACGTTATGTTGAAAAAAATGTCGGACGGTCGTCGCCTGCCTTCGTTGTAAATAATTACTTTAAAGGGACATTACCCCCAATTGGGTTAAGGCAAGCAGCTACAACACATGGTTGTGCCGTCAGAAAAAATTTTAAATGTCTGTTTCGTATGACGGGATTGTCCCGTTCAGATAATAGGATTTAGGAGATGAATAATATAGGGGGCCAAAGAGCCGTTTAGGCCTTTCCCTCTTTTCTTGCCGCAAATATACATTTTTTCAGCGAATTTCAAAGATAGAACAAGACAATAAATGGTATTTTGTATTTACCAATGCCTTATTCGTCTTTGCAAATGGTATCCAGACTCTCTCCTCGAAAACGCGGAGATATCAAAAACGATGCCACAAGATATACGTGCAAGGAGGTCCTTACATCCACTTGATGCGTCGGAAATAGCGGTAGAAAAGGAGGGTGATGATGATGCTGCCGATGATGACCGCTCCGAAACCGTAAATCGACGATTCCATACCGTTCAGGAGGTTCATGCCGAAGAAACTGGCAATCAATGTGGGAAGCATGAGAATGATGCTCACCGAGGTCATCGTCTTCATCGTCTGCGCCATGTTGTTGTTGATGATGCTGGCGTAGGTCTCCATGGTGGAATCGAGAATGTTCGAATAGATGCTCGTTGTCTCGCGTGCCTGACTCATCTCGATGTTCACGTCTTCAATCAGGTCGGCATCAAGTTCGTCAATGGGAAGTTTCATCTTCAGTTTCGAGAGCAGCGTTTCGTTGCCACGGATGGATGTAACGAAGTAGGTCAGCGAATCCTGCAGACGGGAAAGGGCAATGAGGTCGACATTGTCGATGGGATGGTCCAGTTCGCGCTTGGCTTTCTCTATCAGGGCACTGATCTGCTTCAGACGCTTCAGATACCACACGGCACTGGAGAGGAAGATGCGGAAGACGAAGTCGATGCTGTCGGTGAATCCCAGTCCACGCTTCTGCTGATAGCTCACAAAGTCTATCATCATATTCGTCTCGTAGTTGCAGACAGTGATGCATACCCCCTTGTTGAGAATGATGCCCAAAGGGATGGTGGTATGGGGCGTACGGCTCTGCGCCTCCTTGACGTATGGGATACGGAGGATGATGAGCGTCCAGCCCTCGTCGTAATCATAGCGGGCACGCTCGTCCTTGTCTCGGATGTCATCAATGAAATAGTCGGGGATTTTCAGGTCGTTGATCAGAAATTCCTCATCGTTGCGGCTGGGACAGGTAACCTGTACCCAGCAGTTGGGCTGCCACGCATCGAGCGTCCGCAGTCCCTGGTTATAGTTCCAGAATGTACGCATGCTGTTTCTTCCTTTTGAATGAAAGACACGTTCTGGCTTTCACGGTGCAGGATGCCCCGGAAGATTTCCGAAAAAAACTTAGGAAAACAAGAAAGCCACAAAATAGATATAGGAAGAAAGCGCCTGCGGAAATAAGGGGATTCTATCCAGAAATACAGCGGACAGAATGGGCTTCTTCCTATACGTGGTAAACCGTAGTTTCCGCGTGATAGTCGTCCATTATCTGTTGTTTAGGTGAATACTGGGGGCTTCGGGATGGATGGACCCTGGGCCCCATGGGCTGGGGTTTCCGGCAAAAAGGACCGAAGAAAACGATAAAAATCTGTCTGAAACAACGAAGTCCGCAACCCGAACAGGGCTGCGGACTTCTTCAGAGAGCCGAAAGCGGGACTCGAACCCGCGACCCACGCATTACGAATGCGTTGCTCTACCAACTGA
>SAMEA3663097__coassemble_882_pt1 | contig 12352 bp, 8 predicted proteins | sample SAMEA3663097__metabat2_low_PE_001 | metagenome-assembled genome bin SAMEA3663097 (sample SAMEA3663097) | pig gut metagenome | biome: pig gut; feature: pig-associated habitat; material: faeces | place: France | collected 2012 | reverse complement strand
GAACTGCTGATGGACGGCCGCCTGAACACCCTCTTCGACGAGCTCCGCAAGCGTTACGACTACGTCATTGCCGACAGTGTCCCCGTGGGCATCATCGCCGATGCCGCCATCGCCAACCGCATCACCGACATCACCCTCTTTGTGGTACGTGCCGGACGTCTCGACCGCCGGCAGCTGCCCGACCTCGAGGCTCTCTATCAGGAGAAGAAACTCCAGAACATGTGCCTTGTGCTCAACGGCATCGACCTCCAGCGCTGGGGCTACGGCTACGGTTACGGCTATGGTTACGGTTACGGTGGCTATGGCCGCTACGGGCATTACGGATATACCTACGGCAAGCCGAAGAAGAAATAAGTTTCCATGGCGGTCGAAAATAAACGACAACTTGGACAACCAAGACAACGGGGACAACTTGACTGCGCATTTGGGGCGTGCCCTTTCAATTGCTGATCATATAATAATTCTCCATGTCGTCCGTGGCCATCCGTGAATGTCCGTGTGATAATATAATTCTCCATGCCGTCCGTGGCCATCCGTGAATGTCCGTGTGATAATATAATTCTCCATGTCATCCGTGGCCATCCGTGAATGTCCGTGTGATAATTAACTTGCGAAACGTGAATCATATTATAAATCTCCGTGTCGTCCGTGATTGTCCGTGTGATAATATAATTCTCCATGTCATTCGTGGCCATCCGTGATTGTCCGTGTGATAATTAACTTGCGAAACGTGAATCATATTATAAATCTCCGTGTCGTCCGTGTGCATCCGTGAATGTCCGTGTGATAATATAATTCAAATTTTACAAGTCCCCATTTCGGAAAACATCGGACTTCTTTGCATAAAACATCCGTACTTTTGTGGCAAAACCTCCGTACTTTTGCCCAAAGAAGTCCGATGTTTCTGAACTCCCGAAACCTCCGCACGCTCTCCCACAAAAAAAGTTTTTTGAAAATCTCCTACATTTCCTACACCCGGCATGGAAACCCCCAATAAAAACTGGCAATTTCGGGTGTAGGGTAGGGTGTAGGATATGGTGCAGGATGTAGGATGGGTGTAGGATTCTGCTGGTTTTGATGCCGTTTTTTTGACGATATCCTTGCATTTTCCCCAAGTATTTGGCACGAAACTGCACGATTCCGGCGCGTTTCCGAGGCGGAAATACGACGAAGAGGGGGATGAAAAAGACGGAAGATGTAGGATTATCCTACACCGTGTAGGAAATCCTACACCCAATCCTACACCCGAAATTGCCCATAAAAACAGGAACTTTGTGGTGTCGGTGTAGGAAATGTAGGAGATTTCCCGAAACTTTTTTTTGAAGAAAAGAAAGGTGGCTTTTTCAAATTTATAGAACATCCCTGAATAGAAAATAACAAATAGTAAATAATAAAAAACAAATCAAAAAATGGACAAAAAAATGAAGAAACCCTACGAGAGTCCATCCACCAAATGCACTCTTGTGGAAATGGAGGCCGGACTCTGCGCCGCTTCCATTACAGATGATGCGAAGAAGGGTGTGACGGTGACCTCAAACACTCAGGACTATGAGGAGATTGATCTTAGTAAAGACGCTAACAAAGATGCCTTCACTTGGGATTAACCTCTTCCCCTCTCAAGAAACAGAAATCAACAACAAGAAAAAAAGACTAACAAATGGTTAAACAGATGAAACTATCTTTTGCTTCCCTGCTGGGTGCAGTCGCACTCATGGCAGGGTGCACGGATGATGACCTTGTGAAGCCTATCGTACGTGGCGAAGGTGTCCAGTTTGGTGCTTCCGCTTCGTTCGAGGCCGGTAACGATAACCGCGGTTCCCGTACCGAATACGGTCAAGTGATTGGTAACAAGATTCAGCTCAACTGGGTTCCCAATGTGGACATTATCGATATCGCATATCCCGAGGCTGCACAGTCGAAACTCGTTGCCTACGACGTTCTTGACGAACAACACACCACCAATCCCTCGCAGAGTGTTGCCACCACACTTGGCGTGCATAAAGGGCAGTCCGGAGGCCTTCAGTGGGGTACTCCTGGCACCGATGGCAAACACCACTTCTATGCCGTATATCCCTCGAGGAAGATGTTTGCGGAGAATGAGCAGGACCGCATTGTCATGGACAGTGAAGGATTCACCGGTTATATGCCCAATGCGCAGGACCCGAAGGAAAAGACCGGCAATGCCACACAGGGGTATGTGCTGCAGCCCGATATGCGCTATGCATATATGGTGGCTAAGACGGAACACGCTGACGATGCAGGTGCGCAAGTCTCTCTTGACTTTCACCCTCTGGTTACGGCTCTGGAGTTCAGCATCACTGCTGATCATGTTGTGGGCGAAAATAACATCCCAGATACAGGAATCACCCTTCAGGGTATCCAACTCAGCAGTGTTGGTGGCAATGAACCCAACAGTGTTGTCAGCAATATCTGTGGTAGCTTCAACTACAAGTTCAAAACTGATGTGGTCACTGATGCCAATCCTGCAAGTTCGACTGAATTTGACCAGATTTACATGAATGTTCCCGATGGTGCTTTGATGAAGAAGGGTACAAAGCTCGACTTCACCTTCTTCGTTATTCCGACAAAGAATTTCGCGGCTAAAGAACTTAAGCTGACATTCGTGTATCTTGACACCCACGGAGTATTGACCAACAAGACTGCCAGCATTGGCAGGGGAATTGAGATGAAGAAAAAGTATTTCTTCAAGAACATCACCTTCCCTGCCATCAACGCAGACCCCTCTCCTTCGATGTGGTTCTCCATGCTCGACAACGACATCTATCTCAACCAGTTGTCCATCCCTGTGGCAGGAAACGCCTTTACGAATGACTATACCGACACCGATGCCGCATACCACAAGCAGCAGGTTACAGACTATCTGAGCCTTTGGAATCAGGGTGTGCGTGGTTTTGAGTTGGTGACGGACTGGGCTCAAGGAGCAAAAGCTTTCGGAGACCAGTATTTTGTGGGTGGTGAAAAGGTTCTTAAGCCATCTACTACTAATCCCACACCTCCTACGTTTGATACGGCTGTAAAGAATTTGTTGGCCTTTATGGCAGGAGAGAAGACGAAGAACGAATGTTTGTTCCTAATTTGTCACTATCATCCTGTAGAGGCAGAGATGAATCCTCAGTCGTATATTACGAATCTGATTGCGTATTTTGATGGACTTATCGGTCAGAACGTCACTTCCGGAACATCCAAACACACCATCGCTGCAGACGATTTTGTGTTGCTAACGGAAGGAATGACGACAAAAGATGTACGTGGTAAGGTTTGCATCATCATCCGCCCGGGAGATGATGCTTATATGAAGGCGGCAAAAAAAGATATTCCTAACTGTCCTGAAAGTTCAGATAAACTGACTCTTTCAGGGACACTGGGTCCCAAAATGCTTCTTATTAAGAACTGGGGTTCAGCTTACGACCGTTGGGACAAACGTTATACAGGTGCTGTCCGCGAGGCTACCTGGGCGGACCGTGTAAGTGCTACTGGTACGCGTATTGAGGAATATATTTATGGATGTGTCGGTACATATGCAGATGGTTATGGGTTTAAAGAATGGACAGGCATATCTAAGCGTACGATTGATGACAATATGTTTGCCCAAGGAACAAGGGTTGGTACGTCTGATGGAACTACTACTGTTTATGTACAAGAATGGTGTCGTGTAGTACCTCAAACTCTCGATTGGGTAGCAAAAACATTTCATTCAGATTCAAATAATTCTTTGTTGGGTAGTTGGTCAACGGATTTACAAGTTAAATGGCCTGCTTCTATTGGAGATAAAAAAGACCAGATTGACTATCTGTTTAAAAAGTCAGTGAAAGGAAATTCAATGTGTGTGAATGTCTTTTCGGGTTACTATATTACAGATAAACACACGGTAAGCCTAATTCCGTTTAAAGAAAAGTTCGTATATCCGGGAAATAAGATTGGAACAGTAATCACAGGCACTTATAAACCCGAAGGCCAGGGTAACGGTGGAAACTTCGCTGGTTTGGCAGCGGACCTAAATACTTATGTTTATGATAAGTTGACGTCTGATGCCTATGGTGTTGGTCCGCTCGGGCTCGTACAGATTGACTTTATCGGTGCCACTGAAAAGAATTTTGATGATTATGACACTGATGATTACAATACGGATCATGCCAAAGCTGCCGTGGCTTCCCAAAACCTTGTGTCGTTCATTGCCATGAACAATTTCCGCTTTCCGATGACCCGTAAGCCTGGCACTTTCAGCGCACCTGAAGTGAACGATGCTTCTCTTGATGAGAATATCGCCATTCAATAAAAACTATGGGAGGTTCTTTGCGTAAGGTATGGGGACAAAAGAAACTGTCCCCGTACCCCCTCCCCCTCCCCCTTGACGGTTTATTCAAGCTGTTTGATTAAAGAACCGACAAAAAAATCTTTTCAGACACTCCTATACGTAGTGTCATTGAGTAAGGTGGTGATGAAAAAACAATTGCGATGACGGCTAATGTGCACAAATTACACAAATCACAGGCGTCTATCGTATATTTCAGATGACATCTCAGTTCACCGCCCTCACCCACAAGGGCGACAACGTGAAACAAAATCAAATTGCCGGTCGTTCCCTGCCGGCAACCACCAACTTACCCCTTTTATGAAATTCTTTACAAAAACCCTCAGTGCCCTGGCACTGACCCTCGGTGCTGCCGCAGGATTCGTTCCTGCAGCCTCGGCACAGACCCCTCCTACGGAGAAACTCACCCTGTGGTATACCACACCTGCCGATGAGGCCTCCTCGTCGAACCAGTCGTCGAACCCGTGGATGGACTATTATCTCCCCATCGGCAACGGACAGTTCGGAGCCATGCTCTCCGGAGGTGTGGCAACCGACGAAATCCAGTTCAACGAAAAGACCCTCTGGACCGGTACCATCGGGCAGAAATCGGAAAGCGAAAAGTCCAACAAATATGGTTCGTACCAGAACTTCGGTTCGCTGAAGGTGGCGACCGGCCACAGCAGCCAGAGCAACTATATCCGCACCCTCGACCTCACCACCGCCACCGGAACGGTGAGCTATACCACCGGCGGTGTGGAATACACCCGACAGTACATTGCTTCGAATCCTGCACAGGTGATAGCCGTGCGTTATGCCGCATCGCAGGGTGGCAAACTCAACCTCACCGTCAGCCTCACACCCGGTGTGAGTGGGACGATGACCTACAGCAACGGCGAAGGATACTTCAGCGGCAAGCTCGATGTGGTGAGCTACAACTCCCGCTTCAAGGTGGTGAACACCGGCGGTAGCCTCTCCTCCAAATCGAGCGGCATCACCGTCAGCGGTGCCGACGAGGTGGTCATCTATCTGGCAGGTGTCACCGACTTCGACAACACGAAGTCGACCTACGTCAGTGGTGCCACAGCCGAAGACCTGGCAAACACCGTAAGCAGCCGTTTGAACGAGGCCGCCCAAAAAGGGTGGGCATCGGTCTACAGCGAGCATGTGGCAGACTATCAGGGTCTCTTCGACCGCATGAGTCTGAACTTTGCCAATGCCGCTTCGCAGAGCAAGACGACCGATGCTCTCATCGAAAACCACAGTTCGGAATCGGACAAACTGCTGCTCCAGCAACTCTATTTTGCCTATGGCCGTTACCTTGCCATTGCCTCTTCGCGCGGAGTGGCCCTGCCAAGCAACCTGCAGGGAATCTGGAACAACAGCAGCTCTCCTGCTTGGAACTCCGACATCCATGCCAACATCAACGTGCAGATGAACTATTGGCCTGTGGAAGTCACCAACCTGAGCGAGCTTCACGACCCCTTCCTCAACTGGACCATCAACATGTCGAAGAGCGCGCAGTGGAAGTCGTATGCCCAGCATGCCTGCTCCGGCTCTGACGCTACCAGCAGCAACGGTTGGACCCTCTTTACAGAGAACAGCATCTTCGGCGGTACGGGTTGGTGGAAGCATCAGAACAAGGTCGGCAACGCCTGGCTCTGCACCCACCTCTGGCAGCACTATCTCTATACGCAGGATGCGGACTTCCTTCGCAAGGCCTTCCCCACCATGAAGTCCGCCTGCCAATACTGGATGGACATCCTGAAATTGGTCGATGGGAAATATCTCTGCCCCTCGGAATACTCCCCCGAGCACGGTCCGGACAACGAGGATGGTGTGGCATACGCCCAGCAGCTTGTGGCAGAACTCTTTGCAAACACCCTCGACGCATGTAAGGTGCTGGGAGAAAGCATCGATGGCCTGCAGGCCAAATACGAAAAGCTTGACAAGGGTTTGAGCACGGAGACGTACGTGAGCGGCAAATACGGAGGAGGTATATTTGGGTGGGGTGCAATAGAATGGCCCAATCCTATGAACGATGTATATTCGGGTTCTGAAATCCTTCGCGAGTGGAAGACCTCGAACTTCTATGCCGGAGAAAAGAGTCATCGCCACCTCTCCCCTCTGATGTGTCTTTATCCCTTTGACCAGATTAAGGACGAGAACATCCGTAAGGCCGCACAGAATCTCCTCACCTTCCGTGGTAACGACTCTCGCGGTTGGTCGATGGGATGGAAAATCAACCTGTGGGCACGCCTGAAGAATGCCGGTAAGGCAGCGACCATCATCGACAACGCCCTGACGCACTGCAACACCTTCAGTGCCTCAGGCTCCACCACCGGTGGTGTCTACTACAACCTGCTCGATGCACATCCCTACTTCCAGATTGACGGAAACTTCGGCTTCACCGCCGGAATCGCCGAAATGCTCTTCCAGAGCCATGCCGGATATCTCGACGTGCTTCCCGTACTCCCCGACACCTGGAAGAAGGGCGGAACGGTGAAGGGCGTGAAGGGCCGCGGAAACTTCACCGTCGACTTCCAGTGGAACAGCAACGGCAAGGTGACCGAAATCACCATCCTCAACGTCAAGGGCAACGCCCTCAAGGTGAAGTGCGACAAGGGTGCCAAGAGCATCGCCGAAGCCTACGTCACCGTAGCAGGTTCCAAGGTGACCCCCACGCTTGTAAAGGGAACCAAAGACGTCTATGCCATTGCCAGCAGTGCCGGACAGGAAGTGAAGATTGACTTTGTGAACGACGGTCCTGCCGTCACACCCGACCCCTCGTTCAAACTCACTGCCGACGAGACCGTCACCGCCTTCGGCGAGGTGACCACCGGCGAGACCTATACCCGCACCGTCAAGGTGAAGGGCGAGAACCTGAAGGGCGACATCACCGTCGCCTCTTCGGCCGACGCTGTCCTTGTGCCCGCCGCCACCACCATTGCCAAGGCCGATGCCGAAGCCGGCTACTCACCGTCAGCCTGAAGCCCACCGCTGTGGCAGACAACGCCACCGCCACCCTCACCTTCAACACCGAAGGTGCCGAGGCAAAGACCCTCCAGTTCACCTGGACCGCCAAGGCCCCGGCAGTGCCTACCCTCAACGTCAGCACCGCCACCACCGCCTTCGGTACTGTGACCACCGGCGAAAACATCACCGCCACTGTCACCGTGAAGGCTGCGGACCTGAAGGGCGACATCACCGTCGGCAGCGACAAACCCGCCCTCAAACCCGCCGTCAACAGCATCGCCAAGGCTGATGCCGAGAGCGCTACGGGATATCTGCTCAAAGTCACACTCCTCCCCACCGAGGACGGTGCCGGTGTGGCAAACCTCACCTTCAACGCTGATGGTGCCGAGGCAAAGACCCTCCAGTTCACCTGGACCGCCCAGACTCCCGTGGTGGTAACACCCAGCCTTAGCGTCACTCCCGCCGACTACGACTGGAGCAACCTCACCGTAGGTACCTCTGCCACCGCCACCCTCGCCCTGCAGGGTGCGAACCTCAACGGCAACGTTACCGTTGCCTCGGACAATGCCGCACTCGTGCCCTCTGCAACGAGCGTCTCCAAGACCGATGCCGAGGCCGGCTACACCCTGACGCTGACCCTCACCCCCGAGGCTGCCGGTACAGGCTCCGCCACCGTCACCGTGAAGACCGACGGCGTGGCAGACCAGGCTTTCAACTACACGTGGACGGCACAGGCCCCCGTGGTGGCAACACCCGTGCTCAACGTCACCCAGAGCAGCTACAACTGGAGCAATGCCCTGGTGAACGGCACTGGTACCACCACCGTCACCGTGAAGGGTGAAAACCTCCAGGGCAATGTCAGCGTCGCCTCGAGCAACAGCGTGCTTACCGTCTCTGCCACCACCATCACCCAGGCCGAGGCCGAGGCCGGCTATACCCTTACCGTCACGCTGAAGCCCACCAAGAAGGGTACGGACAGCGGCACCCTCACCTTCACTACCGCCGGCGTGGATGCACAGACCGTGACCTACACGTGGACTGCCCGCAACATGACGTTCTGGGAACGCCTCTTCGGCAAGAAGACCTTCAGCACTGCTGTTGTGCCGAGCAGCGTGGATATCCCCACAGGCTTCCGCGCCTTCAAGGTCAACGGTGTGCAAAACGGTATCCTCACCCTTGAGGAGCAGTTCACCACCCTCGAGGCCTGCACCCCCTATCTGCTCTACAACTACTCGGGCAACGAGGCCACCGTATCGGGCTACTACGACAATGATGCCATGAGCGACAACCTGGTGACGGAAGGCTTCCTCACCGGTCCCGTCTATACGGACCAGGAAACTTACGCCTTCGGTAATACCGACTATGTGCTTCAGGACCAGGGTGCCGGTTCAATGTTCTACAAGGCCAGCGGTTTCACACTCACCATCCCTGTGGGCAAGTGCTTCCTGACGCTGCCTTCGTCCTCACCGTCGTCGGCCCCCGCCGCATTCCGTATCGTCATCGACGGCGAAATCACCGGCCTGGAGGCTGTAGAGGCAGAAAGCACGGACGACGTGATATACAACCTGAAGGGTATGCGTGTGACACGCATGATTCCCGGCAACGTATATGTGGTGAACGGCAAGAAGGTGGTGGCACCGTGATGGCGTAAACCCCATAAAGAAAACAACAAACCACAATAAACCTTGATGTAGTCGCCGCCGCACATGATATATTATATATGGTGTGCGTGCGGTGGCCCTGTAAATCAAAATGAAAAAATTCATTCTATTCTCTTCACTCTGTGCCATGGCCTTCAGCAGTGCCGTAGCACAAAACGTCACCACCGAAGAAACGGTGGAGTACAGCAACGACAAGTACCGCGTGGAGACGAACCGTTTCCGCAGCAACTGGTTCGTACGTGTCGGAGCCGGCGGACAGATTTTCTTCGGTGACCACGACAAGCAGTGCAAGTTCGGCGACCGCATCGCCCCCGCACTCGATGTGGCAGTGGGCAAATGGTTCACCCCCGGCATCGGCGTGCAGCTGATGTACAGCGGCTTGCAGGCCAAGGGTGCCACACAGATGGGCATCCACGACGAAGGGGTGGAGGTGCCCGGAAAGGGCGGTCACGGATATTGGCTTAACAAGCAGAAGTTCAACTTCGGCAATGTCCACGCCGACGTCCTCTTCAACCTCAACAACCTTATCTGCGGATACAGCGAGAGCCGCGTGTGGAACATCAGTCCGTATGTGGGTGTGGGCTACGGCCGCGTCTACGACTCCCCGAAGACGAACGAGGTGACGGCAAACCTGGGTGTGCTGAACAGCTTCAGCGTATGCCCCTTCCTCGACGTGAACCTCGACGTCCACGGTTTCTTCGTGGGCGACAACTTCGACGGTGAGTCCGGCGGGCGTACCGGCGAGGGTGCCCTCAGCGTGTCGGTGGGTCTGACCTACAAGTTCGCCCCCCGCGGATGGGGTCGTGGAAAGACCCTGGAACGCACCATCTACAACAACGAGGCCATCAACGAGATGCGCCGCCAGCTCGATGCCGCCACCGCGGAGAACGAGCGCCTGAAGGCCGCACTCGCCAAGGGTGACACCAAGGCCGGTGAGGCAAGCGTGAAGCAGATTGCCGCCGCCAACCTGGTGGTGTTCCAGATCAACGAGAGCAAACTCTCGAACGAAGGCCGCGTGAACCTCGGCATCCTCGCCGAGGTGATGAAGCAGGGCGACCCCAACATGGTATACACCGTGACGGGCTATGCCGACCGCGGAACGGGTGACGCCGCCACCAACGAGCGTCTGAGCCGCGAGCGTGCCGAGGCCGTATACGAATGCCTCACCAAAGAATTCGGCGTGCCCGAGAAGATGCTCCGCATCGACTACAAGGGTGGTGTGGAGAACATGTACTATGATGATCCCCGCCTGAGCCGCGCGGTAATCACCAAGGGGGAATAAATTTTTTAGCGCTTATCGCCGTCCGTCGCAAATCTGCGACGGGCGGCGATTTGTTTGAGGCGGAGGGCCCGGAGGGTCCGGAAGTTCCGGATATTCCGGATATTCCGGAGGGGCATTTGCCCCCCGGGAAAATGAAAAGATGTGGACAAAATGGGAGGTTTTAACGTATTTTTTGACGTTTTTCTTGGTGAAACACAAAATATACCCTACTTTTGTCCACAGAACTTACAAAACTTAAGCAAAACACGAGCAGATTATGAAGCATTATTTACTCCTTTCTTCCCTTTTGGCCCTTTCGGCCTCTGCACAGGCGCCGAAAGAGGTGCTTTTCAGCCTGGGATCGAGCGACCAGCTGGAATATACGGAATTCACCTACAACGAATTTTCCAAGGTGCTCACCCGTACCTACATCGAATACTCCGAAAGCCTCCTCTGCGTGGATACCCACACCTACGACGACAAGCAGCAGCTGACGAGCATCCTTACTGAACAGGACCTTACCGGTGGTCTGGACTTCGAAAAACTGCAGCCCGCCTGCCGCGTGGACTACCAGTATGACGACCGTGGCAACCGCATCGGGCGCGACAACTTCAACCGCCGCAACGGACAGCTGGAGCACAGCGCACACATCGCCTATAACTACGACGAGGACAACCGCCTGGTGAGCGAAGAGCAGTTCTGGGCCTTCGACCCCGAAGCACCCTTCTTCCGCATCGTCTATACCTACAACGAGGAGGGACAGCGCGTGAGTGCCGAGGAATTCCAGCAGGACTGGTTCGAAAAGGACGTATACAAGTTCAGCGGCCGCCTGGAATACTACTACGACGATGAGGGTCGCCTGGACCAGACCGCCTATTTCTACGTCACCGGCCGTGACGCGGAGACGGGCGAGGACTACGTCGAGCTGATGAACACCGAGCAGTATTACTACAGTGCCGCCGGTGACGTGTCGAAGCACGAGGTGCTGTCGGCATCGGGAAAGGTAACGAACCGCGAGACCTACTACTACGACGAGGATGTGCCCGTGGAGGATGTGGCATATCCCGCTACCCCGGAATACGTCATCGGACAGTTGCAGTATGCCAAGCACAAGGTGACGCGTGAGGAGATTTTCGGTACGAACCTCAACACCGGCGAACTCACCTATTCGCACTCCATGGTCTACAACTACGAGCCCAACACCGTGGGCATCGACAGGGTGCAGGCCGACAATGGCAACCTGACGGTGGACTATAACGCCGAGAGCCGGAGCCTCCGCCTCGAGGGGAATGCCGACGGTGCCAGCGTGCGCATCGTAAGTGCTTCGGGACAGACGCTCCTCAGCACTGCCACCGCCACCGGTGAGCACAGCATCAGTACGGGCGAACTTACCCCCGGAACATACATCGCCATCGTGCACAAGCCCGGACAGGGCACCGTAGCACAGAAGTTCATGGTGAGATAATTTGAGTGCCGCGAGCCGAGAAGGCTCGCGGATTTTTTTTGTGGAGGGGGGATGTTCCGGAGGGTTCCGGAGGGTCTGGATGTTCCGGAGGGTCCAGTGGGGGCGGGGGGAAAGCGGGGACTCTGATGTGGCTGTCCTTCTGCTTTTTTGGTAAAAAACTGCAAAATGTGGCAGTGAAAATCGAATTACAGAGACATTCTGTTGCAAAAGCGCAGGGAAAATTATAATTTTGCACGAGAATCGGAAAGTGTACGTTGGAAAAAAGCATTGGATTTCATCCTTCGTTTTCTCGCCATGGCATAGATTGAGCAAATTGGCTTCGCCTTCTTCCTCCTTGCATGGCAATGACTGAGCAAGCTCTCATTGCTCATGCTTCGTTCGTCAATTGGCTTCGCCTTCTTCTGTCGCGACTCGGCATAGCTCAAGCAAGCTTGGCTCTGCTCTCGCTGCTCCATCAGCTCATCTCTGCTCATATGGCTTAACGAAAACGTTGGATTTCATCCTTCGTTTTCTCGCCATGGCATAATCCAAACAAGTTTGGCTTCTGCTCATATGGCTTAACGAAAACGTTGGATTTCATCCTTCGTTTTCTCGCCATGGCATAATCCAAACAAGTTTGGCTTCTGCTCATATGGCTTAACGAAAACGTTGGATTTCATCCTTCGTTTTCTCGCCAT
>SAMEA3663097__coassemble_878_pt1 | contig 12377 bp, 11 predicted proteins | sample SAMEA3663097__metabat2_low_PE_001 | metagenome-assembled genome bin SAMEA3663097 (sample SAMEA3663097) | pig gut metagenome | biome: pig gut; feature: pig-associated habitat; material: faeces | place: France | collected 2012 | reverse complement strand
CAATGATTGTGCAAGGTGAGAGCAGAGTGAAAACTTGTTTTCGACTATGCCGAACCGCAGCCAATCATGGGCAAGTCCAAGCGAGAGTATGAAAAGTGGCCAAGCGATGGAGCAGCGAGTGGAGAGGCTGAACCGACGACAAACCGAGAGCCATCAAGTTTACTTGAATGGCCGAGGTGCGAAGGAGGAAGGCGAAGCCAATTACTCAGACTATCCCGAGTCACGAGAGAGCAAGGCAAAGCCAAGCATAAGAACACTTTCTAAATGAACATAAAACTAATTTATAGAACATCCCTTACCTCATATTCATAGAAAGAAAAAGCAGCCGGGGCGCATTGCCGCTCCGGCTTTACTTTGCTGCCAGCAAGGAGCATGCGTTGCAAAATTACCTACAGCAATCGGATTCCGCAAACTTTTCAACTCCACAAAAGCATTTCTTCTGCATTTTCATTCTGCAATCTGCTTCTTGGAGTACGTATTGTCACCGTTTTTATAGGTGATTATGCGGAATCCTGCCCTTGCCATTCCTTGGGGTATCTTTTGTCCGTGGGCATTGTATGCCGTTATCTCTCCGGGCTGCTCACTCACCGCAGTGGAGACGGCTGTGATTTGCGCGTAATTGATATCCTTCAGCCACTGGGCTGTCATGCTATGGCAGGAAGAAACCTGCGACGAACGAATCCAAAGGTTGGGTTCAAGGAAAAGGCCTTCAGGAACAAGGCGTTTGGCATCTGCCACCACGCTGCTTATGCCGCTGCTTGCACTCGAGACAATCAGTCCGATGTGCTTGCCTGCCATCTCCTTGCCATGCTGGAAAAGGAAGGTCTGGAGCGGAGCGGCCATCTGGCTCCACCACAGCGGAGCAGCCACGATGACCATGTCGTAGTCTGCCAGGTTGACCTCCACAGGGTCGATGGCGGGATAGGATGCGGCATCATCGGGACGGTTGCGGATGGCGGAGATCAACGCACTGCCCACAGCATAGTTGTCGGCCGCATAGTCAAGGCCTTTTTCTGCCGGTTCTATGCGTACCACATCGGCATCAATCTGCGTGGCCAGGTCGCTGACAATGGTATGCACGTTGTTCGTGAAACTGTAATACACCACCAAGGTCCTGGCGTTGGTGCAACTGGTGGTAAGCATTATTGCCATAATCAAAAAAAGTTTTGCTTTCATTGTTTAATCGTTTAAATAGTAATCAACAGAACACCCCTTAAGGCATTAAGGATTCATACGCTTCGTCACTAACCGGCTCGAGCCACTCGTTGGAAGTGTGCTCGCCTTCAACCTCAAAGGCCAAATGGGCAAACCAACTGTCGGCGGCGGCTCCGTGCCAGTGCTTCACGCCGGCAGGAATGTGGATAACCATGCCGGGAAGAATCTCCTGTGCCGGCTTCCCCTCTTCCTGATACCAGCCTCGGCCTGCCACTCCGATGAGCATCTGCCCGCCCCCTTTGGTGGCATGATGGACGTGCCAGTTGTTGCGACATCCGGGCTCAAAAGTGACGTTGGCAATGGGCACTTGCTCGTTGGAGATTCGCGCAAGATAGCTGTTTCCCTTGAAATACTTGGCGTAAGCGGTGTTAGGCTCTCCGATAGGGAAAATCATCTCTTGCTGGAAACGGGCCATATCATCTGCTGCCGATGCGTCTTCCGACCACACGTCCTTGGCCTGCCGGAATGCTGCCCATGCCTTGGGCCATCCGGCATAGAAGGCAATGTGGGTGATGATTTCTGAGATTTCGGTGCGGGTGATGCCATTCTTCTTCGCCTCCTGCAAATGGTAGGTGAGCGAAGCGTCGGTCATTCCCTGACTGATGAGTGAGGTGAGGGTGACAAGACTGCGGTCGCGAAGGCTGAGTAGGTCGTTGCGGCTCCAAACCTCGCCAAAGAGGATATCATCGTTGAGGTGGGCAAACTCGGGGGCAAACTCGCCAAGCTGGGCACGGCCTGCCGTCTGTAATGTTTTTTTCTGGGCCATAATGTTGAAATGGATTGCTGCAAACAGCGCAAATACTATTAATCTTATCATATATACTCGTCATAAGTTATCCCTCAGGAATGCCACCATCTCGGCAAAAGGTATGACCGACATGTTGTCGTAGAGGTCGCAATGTACGGCACCGGGCACAATCAGCAGGCGTTTGTTGCTGCCCTTGAGGCGCTTGAAGGTGTCTTCGCTGAAATAGCGCGAGTGGGCCTTTTCGCCATGGACCAGCATCACCGCACGCTCTATCTCGTCAGCATAGGCAAGTATCGGAGCATTGAGGAAGGCGAGGCTCGAGGTCAGATTCCAGCCCTGTCCCGAATTGATGGAACGGGGGTGGAAACCGCGCGAGGTCTTGTAATAGTCGTAGTAGTCTTTCATGAACTGTGGTGCGTCGGCAGCTGGCTCAGGGTTCATAACAGAGCGTTTGTAGGTGCCGTTCTTGATGTCTTCTGTGCGTTGTGCATTCAGTGCCCTGCGCATCTGCTGACGTTTGGCGGCATCGTCGGCCTCATCGTAATATCCGCTGGCGGTGCAACGGCTGATGTCATACATCGTGACAGCAATGGTAGCCTTGATACGGGTGTCTATGGCTGCGGCGTTGACGGCAAAACCTCCAAAGCCGCAGATGCCTATAATCCCTATCTTATCGGCCTCCACATCCCCGCGGGTAATGAGATAATCAACCGCTGCAGAGAAGTCCTCGGTATTGATGTCGGGAGAGGCAAGGTTGCGCGGATGTCCGCCACTCTCGCCCGTAAACGAGGGGTCGAAGGCGAGCGTCACGAAGCCTTCTTCGGCCAGCCGCTGGGCGTAAAGTCCTGACGACTGTTCCTTCACAGCCCCGAAAGGTCCGCTGACAGCCAGTGCCGGCAATGCTCCGTTTCGGTCTTTAGGCCTATAAAGGTCGGCGGCAAGCGTGATGCCGAATCGGTTCACGAAGATGACCTTCTCGTGCTCCACCTTGTCGCTCTTGGGAAAAGTCTTGTCCCAGTCTTCAACTAACTGCAGAATCTCTTTTTCTGCCACCTTGTTCTGCACACCCTGTGCATGAACATTTGTCGTAAGCGTCAATGTCATCGCCATAATTCCTATGATTATTTTCTTCATATATATATTGATTGCGGTTTCCGGCTGCAAAATTAGGCAGAATAGCGGCAAGGCACAATACCCGGAATTCGGGAAGAATTACCCTCATTTGGGGATTTGCAATGACCATATTTTTTGAGGACGGAGGAAAAGAAATATTCCACGGTGGCAGGACAAATTTTACGAAAAACAGCAGGAAGAAACACACAAAACGATGTCGCAGATACAGACTTCCAAAGACTCCGCATCCTTTCATCAGATGCCGTTCAGCCATACTTTACAGGCGAAAATGCCATAAACGTGGCACATTCCGCCACGAAAACTGCAGGGATTCCATACTTTTTCACTAATTTTGCAATGGAATGTGGTGATGAAATCCAACCCGGTACGCTTTGATTAGCACTCCCCTATCGCGGAAACGCCTTAATAAAACAGTGGGTAAAACCGTACCGATTTCCTTTTTTCATCACTCTACGGCAGCACGTCCAGCAAATAAGCACGCCTTTCCACACCTCACCCATGCCTTCCGTTTCCGTGCCGGAACTGCTGGCGGCAGCAAACGCTTCAACTGAAAACACACCCTTTGAAAAACCATGATAGAACTCGGATGGAAGGACGTCATTGACATCGTCCTCGTAGCCACCTTCATGTATTACCTCTACAAGCTGATGAAGGAATCGAGCAGCGCCAACATCTTCTCCGGCGTACTCACCTTCATCGTAGCCTGGATACTCGTCACACAGGTATTCGAAATGCGGCTGCTCGGCAGCATCTTCGACAAACTCGTCAACGTGGGTTCATTGGCACTCATCGTGCTCTTCCAGGAGGAAATCCGAAGTTTCTTCTCCACCATCGGACGCCAGCGCAACTCACCCTTCATACGTTTCTTCCGCCGAAACAGCAAAGACGAGAAGATGCACCGCCCCGACATCATGCCCATCGTCATGGCTTGCATGAGCATGGGCAAGCAGAAGGTGGGCGCACTCATCGTCATCGAACGCGAAGTACCGCTCAAAGAGGTGATTGAATCGGGCGAAATCATCGATGCCAACATCTCGCAACGGCTCATCGAAAACATCTTCTTCAAGAATTCCCCCCTACACGATGGCGCAATGGTCATCAGCCGCAAACGCATCAAGGCGGCAGGATGTATCCTCCCCGTGGCACACGACGTCGACATCCCAAAGGCTCTCGGACTCCGGCACAGGGCGGGACTGGGAATCTCACAGAAGTCGGACTGCCTCACCATCATCGTCTCGGAAGAGACCGGCGGCATCTCCATCGCGCAGAACGGCAACTTCTCGCTCCGACTTTCGGCCGAAGAACTGGAAAGCCGCCTCTCCGACGCACTCGAGGAAAAATGACAAACGGCAAGGAAATACTGCATTCTCTCCTGCAATATTTCCCCCTTCTCCAAAAGAAATACGGAAAAACACCAAGGCAAAAAACGAACCTGCACAAAGCGGTTTCTGTGCAAAATCACACTTTTTTACAATTCCCGAAGGGGAAAATCCACAAACAACGCTTGTAAAAACAAGAATAAAGTGTAACTTTGCATATTACAAACAAGATAAAAATCCACAAAAAACACAATAATGGGAAGACTGAAAAAGGTAAAACAGAATAGAATACACCATGAAGGCGTAGCCACACTCGTACTGGGACTGGCCGTACTCATCGGCATCGTGGCCCTTAGCTGGTGGCTCCTGGCAGCAAGTTGCCCCATCGCCTTCTGGGCCATATTCATTGTCTTTACCGCCGTCTACGCCGTCATTGTCAATTTCTTCCGATGCCCCATCCGCATCTTCGAAGGCGACACCACCGACCACGTGGTGGTGGCACCTGCAGACGGACACGTAGTGGTCATCGAAGAGGTAGACGAAAACGAATACTTCCACGACCGACGGCTGATGATCAGCATCTTCATGAGCATCACAAACGTCCACGCCAACTGGTTTCCTGTACAAGGACTTGTAAAGATGGTGCGCCATCACAACGGAAACTTCAAGCAGGCATGGTTACCCAAGGCATCGACCGAAAACGAACGCTCCACGATTGTCATACAGACTGCATCCGGACACGAAGTCCTCGTACGCCAGGTGGCTGGAGCCGTGGCACGACGCATCGTCACCTATGCCAAGGAAGGACAGGAATGCTACATCGACAACCATATGGGATTCATCAAGTTCGGAAGCCGGGTCGACGTATATCTGCCCCTCGATACCGAGGTGAAGGTGGAAATGGGACAGGCCACAACCGGAAACCAGACCATCATCGCGCAGCTGCACGACACGACGGAAGGGGAAAACTGATGTCTCTCACCCGTTGCATACCATCACCCACTGCATCATGAAACGACACATCCCGAACACCATCACCTGCTGCAACCTCATCTGCGGATGCATTGCCGTACAGCAGGCTTTTGCCGGCCACACCGATGCATGCTTCCTGTTCATCGTTCTCGGAGCGGCATTCGACTTCTGTGACGGATTCGCCGCACGCCTACTACACGTCAGCAGTGCCATCGGCAAGGAACTCGACTCCCTGGCGGACTGCATCACCTTCGGCTTCGCACCGGCAACCCTCATCTACCATATGCTGCAGCAATGCCACGTCGGGACAGTGACAGAAATGCCCTATATCGCTTTCCTGCTGGCGGCATTCAGTGCCCTCAGACTGGCAAAGTTCAACCTCGACGAGCGCCAGGCTCTCGGATTCATCGGGCTACCTACACCTGCATGCGCACTTTTCTGGGCATCGCTATGCTATATCGTACAGCACGATACACGCCTGACATTTTGGATGCAGCAATACCCTGTACATGCAGCAGCAGCAATCATCGCACTCCTCCTGCTCAGCTGCTGGATACTCGTGAGCGAAGTGCCCATGTTCGCCCTGAAGTTCAAAACCTATGGATGGAAAGGCAACGGACTGCGCTATTCCTTCATCGCTGCCAGTGCCGCCGTCATCGCTGCCTGCGGATGGGGCGGGTTCGCCTTTGTCATACTTCTTTATGTCATATTGTCAGCATTGACCCAGGAGAAGGCTTGATGGTATAGCCGTTGCACCATACCGGGACATGCTTGAAGAAAACATTTACAGAACACAACTATTTTATATATTATGCATTTCCTTGGATGTCTCTTTGCCCTGATATTTGCCGCTTTTTTCATCGGACTGGCGTTCATCGGCAACATCATCAGCGTCATTCTGTCCATCTTCGGCGTCAAGCCACGCATCAACCGGAGGCAAAATACGACATACGGATGGGAGAATGTCGATAGCCGGGACACTGGAAGCGACCGGCAGGAAAGCACTCAAACCGGACACTCGACAGGACGACAGACACAGAAGATTTTCGAAAAGGACGACAGCGAATATGTCGATTATGAGGAAGTACGCTGACCGGCGTCTTCACCCACACACCACATAATATGCCGCCACAAAGCACCCTTACCCGGACGCTTTGCGGCGGCTTTCATTGTGTTGTATCCCCCCATGAAACAGCCTTCATTCCACACGACAGAATCAGCACGACAAGGCAACGGAACGAAGAACATAAACAGGCTTTACAACGCACAACGTCACAAACTGCCGTAGACAAACGGAAGGCAAAGCATATTTTGTGCTCCTCCTTCCATACAACTCAAAGATTTTTGATAACTTTGCCCAAGTATAAGGTCTGGAATTATGCTCTTTTCCACAGTACTTCTCCTCTGGACCTGAAACTATACTCCCCATCTGAAAAAACATCTCAGCATCATTCTTCTCCTTTTCCTTCCCTACCCTATGACCAAGTTCCTTAAGATTCTTCTGCTCTGCACACTCCCCACTTCGGCAGTCTACGCCGAGGAGATTCCGGAAACTCAGGCTCGCGAAATTGCCACGGCCTTCTTGAACAAGCATCTGCCTGCCGCCGCGCCTTCGGCTGATGCCGTACCCAGCCTGGATCTTACCCAAACCTTCCGCTCCGAACGCGACGGACGGCCCATGATATATGTCTTCCAGCGCGGAGAAGACGAAGGCTTCGTCATCGTCTCGGCTGACGACCGCACCATACGTCCCGTACTTGGATACAGCGATGCGGGAACGTTCAGGGCCGACGAGACACACCCGAATGCATGGCACTTCATGCAGTCGTACGTACAGCAGATGGAAAACTTCGAGGTAAAGGCCCCGCAAGCGAAGGCAGATGCCGCGCTGCCGGCAAGCGTGCAACCTCTGCTGAAAACAAAATGGAGCCAGTTTGCCCCCTACAACGACTACTGCCCGACCCTCGACGGGGTACGCTGCCCCACAGGATGCGTCGCCACGGCCATGGCGCAGGTGATGTATTATCACCGCTGGCCCTTGCAGGGACGGGGAACATACAGCTATTTCTGGACAAAAGGCAACACCACACTCTCAGCCGATTTCTCGCAGTCGGAATACCGATGGGACCTCATGTTGCCCGAATACGACGCTACAGCGGATGCCGAAGCCAAACACCAGGTGGCACGACTGATGAGCGACGTGGGAATTGCCTTTGCAATGAATTACGAACCGGCAGGAAGTGGCACATCGGTGAGCCGCGAGGCCATGATTGAATTCTTCGACTACGATGCGTCCATCAACCATCTCGAACGACAGTGTTGCAGCAATAGCCAGTGGGAAAACCTACTCAGAAATGAACTGGCTGCCGGACGACCCGTTCTCTATGCTGGTGGTAGCGGAAGCGGAGCGCACGAATTTGTATGCGACGGATACGATGCCAACGGATATTTCCATTTTAATATGGGATGGGGAGGACAGTCCGACGGATACTATCTGACGACCGCGACCGGATACGACCTCTATCAGGACGTTTTTTTCAACATCCGTAAAAACGAGGGCAATAGCGAAAGTCTTGTTGCCTATCAGACAACGGACTTCAAGTATGACGACCAACTACAGGCACTGACCGCAAAGATCAACGTCAACTACAGCCTTCCCGATGAGGTTGAACTGGCAGTAAAGGTGGAGGATTGGAACGGAATGGCAGTACGCTACGATGGTACTTGCAACTACAAGGGAGACTGCAGCTTCACCATAGGCGACGGACTGGAAGACGGAGAATACCGCCTCCTGCCCGTGGCACGCATGAAAGGCAGTGAAGAATGGACTGAAATCTTCTATCCCGAACTGCGACAGGGTGAGGTAAACCTTAGCGTCAGCAACGGAAACTACGAATTTGCCAACCTCAATCTTCACGATGAGGTACGGGCAGGAGCGGTAGAAATCGACGGAATCTGCTACGAGCTCAACAAGACACTCAAAAAGGCCACCGTCACCTACCGGAACGAAAACTACGACTTCTACGTGGGAAAGAAGAACATTGAGATTCCTGAAAAAACAGAATACAACGGTGTAACCTACAATGTCAGGGCCATCGGACAGGAGGCCTTCAACGGCACGGATGCCGAGGTCATCACACTGCCGGCGAGCATCACGGACATTGCCATGGGAGGACTGGGGGCACAAAGTCTGCGACGCGTGGCGATACCTGCCGACAGCAAGCTGAAGAAGATTGACGGATGGGGACTGAATGGCGCCATCCACCTCAACGCCATACGGTTGCCCCAGACACTGCAACAGATAGGCATGTGTGGATTCCAAAGCGTACGACTCGCCGCACTCGTGCTGCCGAAAAAATGTACGAATCTCGGAAAGACAGCATTCAACTGCAACGCCAATCTGCAGAACGTGTATGTTTCATACACCTCAAAGCCCAAAGTGGACAATCCGTTCCAGTACTGCGACAACCTGAACACCCTTTATGTCCCTATCGGACAGGGCGACAGTTACCGCAACGATGCGCAGTGGAGCGAGGGATTCAAGGAGGTGAAGGAATATACAGAACTCAACATGGAGGGCGTACGCTATGCCTGTTGCCCTGCTGACCATACGGCTGTACCCTATATGGCGGACCAGGAAATCGAAGGCCACGTATTCATTCCCGGGACGGTAGAACTGGAGGGCGAAAGCTACAGCGTCGGACGCATTGAGGCCGGAGCATTCGAAGGTGTTTCCGCAATGACGTCAATGGCTACAGCCTCCGGCATTACAAGTATCGGAGAAGGGGCATTCATGGGATGCAAGGCATTGCGCGAAGCGGTCATCGCCAACGATGTCGCTACCATCGGCACCGACGCCTTCTACGATTGTCCGGCACTCGAAACCGTGTACTGCACGGGACAACGGCCGGCAAAAATTGAGGACGACACCTTCCAACCTGCCACCTATGCCCATGCCACACTCTATGTTCCCGAAGGATGCAGCGAAATATACAAGGCCATGAAGGGATGGCAGCGCTTCTATTGCATCGTGGAATTCGATCCTTCGGGCATCACCCCTGCATTATCAGAACCCGACAACGGACACGTAGATGTCTATTCCCCGCAGGGCATTTGCCTGCGACGCCAGACAAAGGCTGCAGAAGCCACCGACGGACTGCCCCGTGGAATATACCTCATCCATTATGGAACACATACAGAAAATATCCTCGTAGAATAATTCCTAACCATGAGCACCCCTCTCCCCTATACCGACCTTTTCATCGACTTCGACGATACGCTTTACGACACGCATGGCAATGCCGTCATCGCCCTGGAGGAAATCTTCGGAATTTTCCACCTCAGTGCCTATTTCGAACATCCCGAAACCTTCTACAAAGCCTATTGGGAGACCAATGTGGAACTGTGGAGGCAGTATGCCCACGGCGAAATCGAACGCGACTATCTGATAGTGGAACGTTTCCGGCGCCCGCTTTCCGTAGGGGAGCATTGGCCGGAACACCTGCTGGAGGAGGTCGATGGCAGGATGATGGTTTCCGAAGCTTTCTGTCTCGAAGTCAGCGACCGCTTCCTCGACTGCTGCGCCACGAAACCCGGAGTGGTAGAAGGGGCACACGAACTGATGCACTATCTTCGCCAAAGGGGTTACCGCCTGCACATGGCAAGCAACGGATTCCACGAAGTACAATACAAGAAACTAAAGGCATCCAACCTCCACGGATGCTTCGACACCGTCATTCTCAGCGAAGATGCCGGGGCCAACAAACCCTCGGAACAATTCTTCAGATATGCCCTGACACAGACACATGCCAACCCGCACACCACGCTGATGATTGGCGACAATCCGGATACAGACATCCGTGGAGCACACGAGGCAGGACTCAAAACTCTCTTCTTTAACCGGCACGCCAATCATCCTGGCATCACACCCTGCGACTACGAGGTCACCAGCCTCGCGGAAATCATGGAAATCCTCTGACAACTCCGCTTCAACCTCCCAACTTTCTCCATACCCACAACAAAACAGCCCCAAGTTCGCAAAGGACTTGGGGCTATTTTGTTTTTGATAGTGTCGACCAGATAAGCTTCATGGTCTTATTTGGCTCATTGCATCCGCAACTCCAGACAGGAGTTATCCGGAAATCACTCCTCCCCTATCCGTCATTCCAACGTCCATCCATGGTCTCCGTGATAGACCATCTGCCGCGTCATACCGCCGTCAATGCAGATGTTCTCTCCGGTAATGAAGCCGGCCTTGTCCGAACAGAGGAAGAGTACCATGTTGGCGATGTCCAAGGGTGTACCGACACGGCCCACAGGCTGTTGCAAGGCATCGGGACCTTCATATGCCGTGCCCTCCGTATCAATCCATCCCGGCGAAATGGAATTGACCCTTGCCTTACCACGCAACGTAACGGCAAGGGCGTGGGTGAGTGCGGCAATGCCTCCCTTGGCAGCCGTATAACTTTCGGTCTGCGGCTGGCTCATGCGGTCGCGCGAAGAGGAGATGTTGACTATCGAAGCCCCTTCGGCAAGACTGGGAGCGAGCAGTTTGACTAAATAGAAAGGGGCAGTTACCCCGACAGAGAGGGCATATTGGAACTCCTCCCATGTGCATTCGTCCAGTCCCTTCATCAAGGGCAAGGCATTGTTAATGATGTAATCCACCCTACCATACATGCCGATGACCTCGCGGGCAAAGTCCTCAAGCACTTCTTTTCGCGAGATGTCTCCTACATAATGGTCGCCGGGCCACACATCGATGACAGCCACCTTGGCCCCGCGCTGGCGGAACTCCTCCACGATGCACTTCCCGATGCCGTGGGCACCACCGGTAACAACAACTATCTTATTTTTGAAACACATAACATATTCTGCAATTGAAATTCTTATCTTTTCTTGAAAATCCCTATTGTAACGTACCCGGATGGGGAAGGTGCATGCCATACATCGTCAGGCGGTTCTCGCGTGCATAGTTCAGTATGCGAAGGCGTGATTCCCGTGCCGTTTCCGCATCCATATCGTAGAGAGGGCAATATTCGGGATATTCAAACTGCAGTGCTACACCGTGTATAAGGTCGCCAATCACAAGCATACTGTCCTTCTGGAATACGGTATGACCGGGTGTATGGCCATATGCAGCAATGGTTATCACGTCTCCCGGAAGCGTATCACCGGCTTCGAAGAGATGCAGATGTTGTTTATAGGCATCGAGCACGGTCTTTGCCTGCACAGACTGGTTGCCTTCCATCTTTTGCCAGGCTTCCGCCTCCACGCGGTTGATATATACCTCAGCATTTGGGAAAACCACCTTCCCATCCTTCAACAGACCACCGATATGGTCGGGATGAAAATGCGTGATATAAATCAGTTGCAGTTCCTCAGGCTTCACATCCAATGTGGTCAATTTCGGGATAAGCTGGCTGAAAGGCGCTCCAAGTCCGGCATCGAGCAAAATGTTCTTTCCTTCGGTCTGAAGCAGGAAACAACTCATACTCGAAGGCACACCCTCCTGCAATCCGAGAGCGATCCAGAGCGAATCGGGCACATCGGGATAAAGGTTATGCGGCTGCAACGTAGGTTCGGGTTTGTCTTCAATCCATGTGATGACAGTCGCCTCACCATCGACAACTGTCTTTTGTCCAACCTTTTGTGCACAAGCTGTCAGAAGGAGCAGCCCAGAAACAAATGCGAAATACTTTTTCATAACCAATCTGATTTCGAATTTCTATCAATAATGCATAACCGTATACACAGCAAAGGTAAGAAAAACCCGCGAGGTAACAAAAGGAGATCCAAACAATATCTTTCTCAAATTTCAGGTAGTCAAAAAAATGGCGGCGACCTAATCTCCCACGCCAAAAGGTGATGACAAGCAGTACTAGCGGCGCGACAGGGCTTAACCACTCTTATTCACATTAAACACTCACGTATTCATCCACATGTATGCATGAAAAAAGAGCCTCAAGCAATCTCTTGCTCAAGGCTCT
>SAMEA3663097__coassemble_871_pt1 | contig 12524 bp, 10 predicted proteins | sample SAMEA3663097__metabat2_low_PE_001 | metagenome-assembled genome bin SAMEA3663097 (sample SAMEA3663097) | pig gut metagenome | biome: pig gut; feature: pig-associated habitat; material: faeces | place: France | collected 2012 | reverse complement strand
GAAACATCGGACTTCTTTGCCACAAAGTACGGAGGTTTTGCATCAAAAGTACGGAGGTTTGTGCCTAAGAAGTCCGATGTTTTTGCCCCAAAACACGGCATTTTCTGAATTTTTCACCGCATTTTTTTAGTTTTTTGCCGCGAAATCCGATGAATTCACCCGATATCAACACAATCCAAATCCATACAATTGACATCTTCGAATGGCAAAACATCAGAATTTCAACCAAAATCCGTTCTAAAAGGGACACGATGCATTGTCAAAATTTTTGAAGGTTCCGGACCTTTCCAACAGGAGTTTGACAGAACGAATAGGGGTGATTCCGGAAGGAGTGTGCAATATTTCCTTGCCCTCGGTCCATCGCATAGATTAAGGGACTTGCGCACGATGGATGATACACCTGCAGGTAATCAATCAAAAAGCCGCCGGACAGCATAAACTGTCCGGCGGCCTGTTTCTTTTACTGACGGCGCCCTAAGGAACGAGAGCCGTCCAATAGCGGATTAACGAATCCAGAGGAGTTCGCGATACTTGGGCAGCGTCCACATGTCATCCTCCACAATGAGTTCGAGCTTGTCGATGTGGTAACGGATGCTGTCGAGGAACGGTGCCACCTCGTCATGGTAGGCCACTGCAAGGGCACGCTCGTCGGTGAGCCGGTTCACGCGCTTGCGGGTCTCAATCATCTCATCAACGGCGTTGGTGATGAAGGTGGTATGACGGTTGATGCGACGTATCAGTTCCACATTGTAGGCCGAAAGCTGTTCGGCTTCCTCTGCGCTGAAGGTGGCACGCAGACGCGCCACGTTGTCGGCAAGGACACTCTGATAGCGGGTGGCGACAGGAATGATGTGGTTCATCACAAGGTCACCGAGCACACGACTCTCTATCTGAATCTTCTTATGGTAGGTCTCCCACTTGATTTCGTTGCGGGCCTTGAGTTCGGCACGGGTCATCACACCCATGCTCTCGAACATCTGTATGGAAGCCTCGTCGAGATAGCGGTCGAAGATAACAGGACAGCTGGTCTCGCAGTCGAGTCCGCGACGTGCAGCCTCGGCCTTCCACTCCTCGCTGTAACCGTTGCCGTCGAAACGGATGGCACGGCAGGTCTTGATGTCCTCGCGGAGCACATGAAGGATGGCAGGAATCTGTTCCATACCCTCGGCCACCAGGGCGTCCACACGGTCGGCAAAAGAACTGAGGGCCTCGGCCACTGCGGTGTTCAGTACAATCATCGAGCAGGCACAGTTGGCCATGGATCCTACGGCACGGAACTCGAAACGGTTACCGGTGAAAGCGAAGGGTGAGGTACGGTTGCGGTCGGTATTGTCGATAGTAATCTCAGGAATCTGCGGAATGTCAAGCAACAGTCCGTGCTTGCCTTCAAGATTTACGAGGGCATCGGTGGTGCTATGCTCCACCGTATCGAGGAATTCTGTAATCTGCTTTCCGAGGAACGAGGATACGATGGCAGGGGGGGCCTCGTTGGCACCAAGGCGGTGTGCATTCGTGGCACTCATGATGGATGCCTTGAGAAGGCCGTTATGACTGTAGACACCCATGAGGGTCTCGACAATGAAGGTGAGGAAACGGAGGTTGTCCTCGGGGGTCTTTCCGGGAGCATGGAGGATGGTTCCTCCATCGGTGGTCAGCGACCAGTTGCAGTGCTTGCCGCTGCCGTTGATGCCGGCAAAGGGCTTCTCATGGAGCAGACAGCGGAAACCGTGCTTGCGGGCCACCTTGCGCATGAGGCTCATGACGAGCATGTTATGGTCTACGGCAAGGTTGCACTCCTCGAAGATGGGAGCCAGCTCGAACTGGTTGGGGGCAACCTCGTTATGGCGGGTCTTGCAGGGAATGCCAAGTTCCAGGGCCTGGATTTCAAGGTCGCGCATAAACTCTGCCACACGCTCGGGGATGGCACCGAAATAGTGGTCGTCCATCTGCTGGTTCTTCGACGACTCATGGCCCATCAGTGTACGTCCGGTAAGGAGCAGGTCGGGACGGGCAGCATAGAGGCCTTCGTCCACAAGGAAATACTCCTGTTCCCAGCCGAGATTGGCGGCAACGCTGGCTACTGAAGCGTCGAAATAGCGGCATACCCTGGTGGCGGCACGGTTGACCGAGGCAAGGGCTTTCTTCAACGGAGCCTTGTAGTCGAGAGCCTCACCGGTGTAGGAGATGAAGACAGTGGGAATCATCAGCGTGTCCCCGATGATGAAGACCGGACTTGCAGGGTCCCACGCCGAATAGCCACGGGCTTCGAAGGTGGAACGTATGCCGCCGGAGGGGAAACTCGAGGCATCGGGCTCCTGCTGGACAAGCAACTTGCCGCTGAACTCTTCTACCATTCCACCCTTCCAGTCGTGCTCAAGGAATGCGTCATGCTTTTCGGCAGTACCCTCGGTGAGCGGCTGGAACCAGTGGGTGACGTGGGTGGCCCCCATCTCCATGGCCCACTGCTTCATGCCCTGGGCAATCTCGTCGGCAGTCTGCATATCAAGCGGAGTGCCGTCGCTGAGCACCTTGCAATACTTCTGATAGGTGCGGGCAGGGAGATACTTGAACATCTTCGCACGGTTGAAGACGTACTTTCCGTAGAACTCGCTTGGGCGCTCTTCGGGAGCGGCTACCTGGACAGGACGCTTCTTGAAAGCATCCTCTACGACATTGAATCTTAAAGAACTCATAAGACTAAAGGGATGTTCTATAAATTAGTTTTATGTTCATTTAGGAAGTGTTCTTATGCTTGGCCACTTTTCATACTCTCGCTTGTATATTTCTATCCTTTAAACACTTACATAGCCCGCTATGCGCGTGTTTGCAGGACAGAAATCTACTGTGCGATAGTTCGAAAACTGTCTCAAGCTAATTTATAGAACATCCCTAAAATGAAAAAGGATAGGACTGTTTCTTGACAGGCCGGGCGGAGGGTTCCTGCCTCTGGCTGTCTGCAAAATTAAGATTTTACCGATGAATGGACGGCAAGTGGTTGAATTTTATACCATGCTGCGGAACAAAGCAGGGCGGAATTGTCATGAATGCTTGACCAAAACCAGGCATTACCGAACCGCCGTCATGCAGCGAGCAATGCGCTCCATAGCCTCCATGCAATCCTCGCGCCTGCCGAAAGCGGTGAGACGGATGAACCCTTCGCCCGAGGGGCCGAATCCCACACCAGGAGTGGTCACCACATGCGCCTCGTGGAGAAGACGGTTGAAGAAGCCCCATGAATCATAGCCCTCGGGGGCGGGGACCCAGAGATAAGGGGCGTCCTTTCCGCCGTAGACCTTAATGCCGAGTTCCGAAAGGGCCTCACGCATGATGCGGGCATTCTCCATATAATACGAGATAGTGGAACGTACCTGCTCCCGGCCTTCCGGACTGTAGACGGCTTCCGCGGCACGCTGGACAATGTATGGGGTGCCGTTGAACTTCGTCGACTGACGGCGGCGCCACAGGTCGGCAAGACGTACCGTACAGCCCGTGCTTGAAACAACCTCGATTTCAGAAGGCACTACAGTGTAACCGCAGCGAAGCCCAGTGAAACCTGCTGTCTTGGAAAAGCTGCGGAACTCCACCGCACAACGGCGGGCACCGGGAATCTCATAGATACTGTGAGGAACGTCGGGCGAGGAGATGTAGGCTTCGTAGGCCGAATCGTACAGAATCAGCGAACCGTGGCGAAGGGCATAGTCAACCCACCGCTGCAGCTCGCTCGCACTGAGTGTGGTTCCCGTGGGGTTGTTGGGATAGCATAGGTAAATGAGCGAAGGTGCGGGAGTTGCGTCCGATGGCAACGAGGGAACGAAGCTGTTGGCGACGGTGCAGGGGGCAAAACTGATGCTACGCCCGAACATGGTGTTGGAGTCAACGTACACAGGATATACCGGATTGGTAACGAGCACTGTATTGTCCCGGCCCAGAATGTCGGTGAAGTTTCCCGTATCGCTCTTCGCACCGTCATTGATGAATATCTCGTCAGCACCGACATTTATGCCACGGGCATGATAATCGTTGGCGGCAATGGCCTCGCGCAGAAACTGATATCCCTGCTCCGGACCGTAACCCCGAAAACTTTCGGCACGCGCCTGCTCGTCAACTGCACGGTGAAGCGCTTCAATGACTGCGGGGGCAAGAGGACGGGTGACGTCGCCGATACCCAGGCGGATAAGACGCACATCAGGATGGGTCTGCTGGAAATCAGCCACACGATGGGCTATATCAGCAAACAGATAATTGGCTTGCAAATGAAGAAAATTCTCGTTCAGCGTCAACATAACTGATATATATAATATATATGAGTGTGATTATATGGATTTATCAGAGAAAATGTGTCGTATGCAGCAGGATGAAAGGCTGCGGAAAAGGAAAGAGCGAAACGTCATGGTTTCCAAAACCGATGGCGTTTCGCTCTCTACTACCCCACAGGGTCATTCTTCGTAAGGCATGCTACCCTCGCAGACAGTGGTTGCAGGACCTTCCATATAGATATGTCCGTCGGACTCCGACCAACGTATTTCAAGTGTACCTCCGTCCATCATCACCCGGCAACGACGGCCGGCATGACCAGTAAGACTGGCTGCCACGGCTGTGGCACAGGCTCCCGTACCGCAGGCCATGGTGATGCCGCTGCCACGCTCCCATACACGCATACGCAACGTACCGTCAGGGCATACCGAGACAAACTCGATGTTGCAACGTTCGGGAAAGACGGCTGCATGTTCGAGCGTGGGGCCTACCACGGGAAGGTTGATACGCTCGGAGTCGTCCACAAAGACTACAAAATGCGGGTTGCCCATGGATACGAACGTGCCCACATACTCCTTGCCGTCAACAGCAGTGACAGGCTGCGAAAGCAACGAACCGTCAGGGGAGGCACACTGCGAAGAAACGGCCAACTCGGGGACACCCATATCCACGGTGACACGGTCGACCGTATCAGTGGCGGTGTCGACGTGAAGCGACAGATGCTTCACTCCACTCAAGGTATGAAGATCGATTTCTGTAGCGTCCGACAGATGCTTTTCATAGATGAACTTTCCCACACATCGGGCACCGTTGCCACACATCCGTCCCTCAGAGCCGTCGGCATTGAAAATGCGCATGGTAAAATTTCCTGACGCATCCTTCCCTATCAGTATCAGGCCGTCGGAACCGATGCCCGTGTGGACATCGCTCCAGAGCACGGCAGCACGCTCAGGACAAGCCAGAGGATAGCGGGTGGTGTCTACGTAGATGTAGCAATTTCCGCAACCGTGCATTTTGGTGAATGCGATTGTTTTTGGCATGACAATTTGGGCTTTTAGTTGACAAACGTCTTGTTTTCGGCAGCAAAATTAGACATTTGTAAATTTCGCACAAATAATTCTGCCGCAAATATTGCTTCTTGACATGTCATTTGTAAAGTATCGCATACTGAATGTCATGTTCTGCTTGCAAAAAAACGCCTTTTTTGCCGTACGTAACATTGCCGTTTCCAAAATAAAACCTTAAATTTGCCAAGAAAATTTTCCCCAAGCACGACGCGAAAACCATCACACATGTCAGATTATATTGTATCGGCCCGCAAATACCGCCCGGCGACTTTCGATGCCGTAGTGGGGCAAAGCGCCCTTACCACCACGCTGAAGAATGCCATCAAGGCGGGGAAACTGGCGCATGCCTACCTCTTCTGCGGCCCTCGAGGCGTGGGCAAGACCACCAGCGCACGCATCTTTGCTAAAACCATCAACTGCCTCAGTCCCGGACAAGACGGAGAGGCATGCGACAAGTGCGAAAGCTGCATGGCATTCAACGAAGGGCGGTCGCTGAACATCCACGAACTCGACGCGGCATCCAACAACTCCGTCGACGACATCAGGACGCTCATCGAACAGGTGCAGATTCCACCACAGGCCGGACGCTACAAGGTATTCATCATCGACGAGGTGCACATGCTCTCCGCAGCGGCATTCAACGCCTTTCTGAAGACTCTCGAAGAACCGCCTGCACATGCCATCTTCATTCTCGCCACCACAGAGAAACACAAAATCCTACCCACCATCCTTTCAAGATGCCAGATTTACGACTTCAACCGCATGGAGGTGGAGGACATCGTCGGACATCTGAAACGCGTGGCAGAGCGCGAAGGCTATGCTTGCGAGGACGAGGCACTCAACGTCATTGCTCAGAAAGCGGACGGCGGTATGCGCGATGCACTCAGCATCTTCGACCAGATTGCATCGTACACACAGGGAAACATCACCTACAGCAAAGTCATAGAAAACCTGAACATACTTGACTATGACTACTATTTCAACATCACCGACAGCCTCTTGAAATGCGACGTCACACAGGTGATGCTTACACTCAACGACATCCTATGCCGCGGATTTGAGGCCAACCACTTCATGGGCGGACTCTCGAGCCACTTCCGCAACCTCCTCGTCAGCCGCGACGCACAGACACTGCCACTGCTCGAAGTGGCACAAAGCGTACAGCAACGCTACCAGGAACAGGCCATGCGGTGCAGCACAAAATTCATCTACAGGGCCTTGAAACTCTGCAACAACTGCGACATCAACTACCGTACAGCCCGCAACAAACGGCTGCTGGTGGAAATCACACTCATCGAAGTGGCGCAACTGATGTCTGAAAACGCCGACGACAGTGCCTCGGGGGGGCGTAGCCCTATAAGACGTCTACTCCCCATCTTCGCGCCGGTGGCCACACCTGCTGCCACCACACCGCACCACCCCACAGCCACCGTACGGCAAACACCCACGATACCGCAGCCACGGACCACGGTAACGACACCGAAAACCACTGTCGGTGTAGCAGTCCAAGCCAACCCGGCACCGCAAAGCGCCTTGAACCGCAGGCTCAATACCATTTCTATAAGCACACCCCCGAAAGGACAGACGGCCGCATCTGGCACACACATTGCCACGGCAACTGCTGCCAACGCCTCAACCACATCTCTGGGAACAATGCTTGCAGAACCTTTCAACGAGGATGAACTCCGCTATTATTGGCTGAGATTCGTCAACGAACTCCCGCCGGAACAGAGTGCAGAAGCCGGACGGCTACAGATGCTGAAACCACAGATCATGGACAATTTCGTCGTGGAAGTTTCCGTCGACAACGAACGTGTGGCGAAGCATCTCGGCACCATCAAGGAAAATCTGACAGGATTCCTTCGCGAAGCCTTGCACAATTCGCTGCTGACCATCAAGTTCAAGGTCAACGAAAATGTGGAAACCCACAACTACCGCTCCCCGAGGGAAATACTGCAGGATATGTGCAAGGCGAACAAAGCCGTTGCCTTACTTGTAGAGAAACTGAAACTGCAACTGGCATGAGGGGGGGGTACCCTGCTCTCTCCTTCCGCCCGGACGGTAAGCAGGAAGACAAATATTTTTCGAAAAGTCTCCCCTCCTACTGCACGTTTTCCCGTCCTTACAGTACATCAGCCAAGCCCTCCTGCCCTCCCTTATCCCCATCACGAACTCATTACCCACCATCATTCACATGACACACCGATACATCACCGTTTCGTACAACCTTTACGCCGACAACGATGCCGGCATCCACGAACTGCTCGAACAGGCTCCCGAACAATACCCTTTCCAGTTCATCACCAACATGGGTATGGCCCTCGACGCCTTCGAGAGTCGCATCGCGGACCTCTCGGAAAACGAGGAATTCGATTTCACGCTCTCCGTTGAAGAGGGCTACGGTCCCTACCTGCCGGAATATGTCATTCAAGTTCCCAAAGCATCATTCTTCGTCAACGGAAAGTTTGCCGAAGATGCGGTATATCCCGGAAGCATCATCCCGCTTGTGAACGAAGAGGGTATGCGCTTCCACGGTCTGGTGACGGAAATCAAGGGCGACACCGTGGTGGTGGACCTCAACGAACACTATGCCGGCAAGGCACTGCATTTCAAAGGACGCGTCATCACCGCCCGCGAAGCTACCGACGAAGAGATCAAAGAAGCCATCAATGCCCTCACCGGTGAAGGCTGTGGCGGCGGATGCTCCGGATGCCACGGCGGATGCTGCCACGGCGAGGACGAGGGCGCACAGTGCGGATGCCAGGGTAACGGACACGGCGAAGGCGGATGCTGTAAAAAGAACTGACGGCAGACACCAGGACCGGACACTCTCCGGAAATCCGACTTATTCACCTGCCCTCTCTCCTTTCTGCCCCCCAAAAAACGGGTTTTCCCCACAAACTCCCATAGACGCATGAACTCCATCGGAAACCTCTTTCGGCTCACCACTTTCGGCGAAAGCCACGGTCCCGCTATCGGCGGTGTGATAGACGGCATGCCTGCCGGAGTGAAGGTGGATACCGAACTCCTGCAATACGAGATGCGCCGCAGGCGTCCGGGACAAAGCAACCTTACCACCGCACGCAACGAAGCCGATATGGTAGAGGTGCTCTCCGGCGTGTTCGACGGCGTCACCACCGGCACACCCATCGGCTTCCTCATCCGCAACACCAACCCGCATTCCAACGATTACGACAATCTGAAGCATATCTTCCGGCCGAGCCATGCCGACTACACCTACAACGTTAAATATGGCATACGCGACCATCGCGGCGGCGGTAGGGCTTCGGCACGCGAAACCGCAAGCCGCGTAGTGGCAGGAGCCTTTGCCAAAATGGCACTGAAGCATTATGGCATTCGCATCAATGCATGGACGGCACAGGTGGGAGACATCGCCCTTGAAAGCGAGGTGACAGAAGAGATGCTTGCCGAGACCGAAAAGAATGCCGTTCGATGCCCCGACTCCGCGACAGCTACACGGATGGAGCAACTCATCCTCTCCGTGAAAGGCGAAGGCGACACGGTAGGCGGCATCGTAGAATGCCGTATCACCCACTGTCCAGCCGGGCTGGGCGACCCCGTATTCGACAAACTGCAGGCCCGGCTGGCGGCGGCAATGATGAGCATCAATGCAGCAAAAGGCTTTGAATACGGCGACGGATTTGCCATGGCAGCACGCCGGGGGTCGGAGACAAACGACATTTTCGTCCCCAACAATGACAGCCAGACCGGCGATGGCCGGATTGTACATACACTGTCGAACCATTCCGGAGGCATTCAGGGAGGCATCAGCAACGGAGAGGATATCCGTTTCCGCGTAGCCTTCAAACCTGTGGCTACCCTGCTAAAACCACAGCCTACCACCGATAACGAAGGGAATGCCGTGATGTCGAAGGCCCGCGGACGCCACGACCCTTGTGTGGTGCCACGTGCCGTACCCATCGTCGAGGCCATGGCTGCCATCGTCCTCCTCGACACACTGCTGTCAGCACGTGCTGCAAGGATATAAGGCAAGATTCACCCATATCGTTACATCGGAACGGAAACCGGACGCCAGGAAGGCACGGTATCTTCATGAAGAGGATACCGTGTCTTCTTTTTGAATGCACCGAAGACAACGAGCCACAGGAAAAAACTGCAAAGCCAAAGACCGGCACCAATGCTTTCTTGACATCGCTGCCCGTGACAGCCCAAAAGCAATGTTTTCTTTAAGTCATATGAGCAATGAGGTGTTTGCACATCAATGCCATGGCATAATCCAAACAAGTTTGGCTTCTGCTCATATGGCTGAACGAAAACGTTTCAAAAGACGTGCAAAAGAGAAAAGATCATGATTTTTGGAAATTTTCTCAAAAAAACACCGAAAATGTTTGGTGGAAATTACGAAACGGCGTATATTTGCAACATCTTTAGTTGTCGCGATGATAACGCTTATAGTTTAGTTAAGTCTAGTTTAGTTTTTGTGTTGGTTCTGGTGCTCAGGTGTGAGCACCAGAATTTTTTTTGCATCATTATGCCATATGCCATCACACGATGCGCCTTTCCGTCAGCACCGTTGCACCGATATTTCCTCATACGGAGTCCCGAACGCCACAGTATGCTATTCGTGATGATAGGGTTCGCCACGCAGAATGGCCATGGCACGATAAAGCTGTTCGACAAAGAACAGCCGCACCATCTGATGGCTGAACGTCATACGGGAGAGCGAAAGCTTTTCGCGCGAACGGTCGTAGACAGCCTTCGAGAAGCCGTAAGGACCGCCCACGACAAACACCAGGCGGCGGGCACCGGAGGCACAACGGCGGTCAACATACCGCGCAAAGTCCACAGAACGGAATTCCTGACCGCCCTCATCGAGCAGCACCACCCAGTCTCCATCACCGAGGCTGCGCAGTATCAACTCTCCCTCGCGATCCTTCTGCTGCTCGAAACTGAGAGACTTGGCATTCTTGAGTTCGGGAATGACCTCAATGCTAAAGGGGACATAATGCCCCACGCGTTGGGTATAGTCGGCAATGAGGGCCTCCATATGGCGGTCGGTGGTCTTGCCTACAACGATAAGATGTATTTTCATAATGGTAATAAAACAGGTCCTGCAAATCGGTCTGTCCGTAATCTGTAACCGGCACACCAATTTGCAGGACCTTGGATTATCTGCCTCCCACTTAGCAATAATCGGACAAGTCCGCATTGCCCATCGGGCGGCATGAAGGCGTCATCTTCAGACTTCCGATGTCCGCATCACTTGGCAGGAGTTTCCTTCTTTACTCTTCTACGCTTCTTGGGCTCCTCAACGGGTTCGGGCTTGATGCCGGCCAACTCGGGGTCGATGAGGATACGTCCGCAGAACTCGCAGGGAATAATCTTCTTGTGTGAACGGACATCAAACTGACGCTGGGGGGGAATCGTATTGAAACAGCCGCCACAGGCCTCACGATTGACGTATACAATGGCGAGACCATTGCGCAGTCTCTTGCGGATGCGTTTGAAGGCAGCGAGCAGACGGGGCTCAATGCTTACCTCGATGCTGCGTGCCTTTTCGCGAAGGCGCTCTTCTTCAGCACGGGTTTCGGTGACAATCTCGTCGAGCTCGGCCTTCTTTACCTCAAGGTCATCGGTACGCTTCTTGATGACGCTGCGACCCTTGGCAAGGTCCGACTGGCGGGTCTCAATCTGACGGTCGATGTCGCGAATCTGCTTGTTCAGCAATTCTATTTCGAGCGACTGGTATTCGATTTCCTTCTGCAGCGTATCGTATTCACGGTTATTGCTCACCTGGTCAAGCTGCTGACGATACTCCTCCATCAGGGCACGGGCCTCGCGGATGCTGTTCTGCTTCTCCACAATGACGGCCTCAAAGTCGGTAATCTCCTGTTCGAATTTCGAAAGACGATGGTGAAGGCCCTCGATTTCGTCCTCAAGGTCCTGAACTTCTGCAGGAAGTTCTCCGCGGAGAGTACGGATTTTGTCAATCTCCGAAAGTTTTGTCTGAAGCTGGTAAAGGTTCTTCAGTTTCTGCTCCACACTCATCTCTGCGGGCAGAACTTCTTTTGTACGGCTTGCCATATAATATATAATAAGAGGGGTTTATACAATTTAGGGGGAGGCATACGCCCGGTCAACAGGGGGCCATAGCCTTATAGATACCGGACCGGACTTGTTGGGGCCTCATAGACTACGGTGCGAAGTCCGGGCAGGGCATCCTGCAGAATACGTTCCATAAGGTGTGGGGTATAGCGTTCACTCTCAAAATGTCCGATTGAGGCGAGCCATATCCGCCGGCCATATCCGAAGAAACGGTGATAACCAATCTCTCCGGTGACAAACAAATCCGCTCCTTGCCTGCAGGCGGCATCGATAAGGAAATCACCGGAACCGCCACAAAGTGCCACGCGCCGGATGGTCTGTTGCGGACCTTCGCTGTATGCCACACTGCCGGCACAGAAAACGTCCTTCAACTTCAGAAGCATTTCCGAAGCCGGCACTGGAGGGATGTTTCCCACAACGCCACTGCCACTGCGGCCGTCTGCCGAAGGGACGAGGAACTCCACGTCAGTGAGTCCCAACCGCTGCGCCATCTCATGACATACGCCACCGAAGGCATTGTCGAGGTTGGTGTGCGCAGAATAGATGGCAACATCTGACAGGATGGCGCGACGTACACAACGTTCTACATACCCTTCGTCAGCAATGCATTTCAAGCCACGGAAAAGCAAAGGGTGGTGGCTGACGATAAGGTTGCAACCGCTTTCTGCGGCTGCCGCAATGACTTCTTCCGTGACGTCAAGACACAATAATGCCCCTGAACAATTGCGCTCTGTTAATCCACATTGCAGGCCGGCATTGTCATAGCCTTCCTGCAAGGGCAGAGGAGCAAAATTTTCAAGGGCCTCTACGACTGCTTTTATTTTCATATTTGGCGCAAAATTACGTTTTTTGCGCATTTTCTCCAAAAGGATTTCTGCAAAACGACACTTTGCACCCTCTTTTTAAGGTGCATTTGTCCAGTAACGATGCAAAAAAGCATGGATTACCCTATCCCGTCGATACAGGAAGCCACCACACATCTTCACCGGGATTTGCCCAGTCCCAATGCCTCGGACACGCGAAACGAACGTTTTCGTTAAGCCAAATGAGCAATGATGAGTTTGCTCAATCATTGCCATGGCGAGAAAACGAAGGATGAAATCCAACGTTTTCGTT
>SAMEA3663097__coassemble_864_pt1 | contig 12594 bp, 9 predicted proteins | sample SAMEA3663097__metabat2_low_PE_001 | metagenome-assembled genome bin SAMEA3663097 (sample SAMEA3663097) | pig gut metagenome | biome: pig gut; feature: pig-associated habitat; material: faeces | place: France | collected 2012 | reverse complement strand
AACAAGTTTTCGCTCTGCTCTCACCTTGCACAATCTTTGCGCGTGTTTGCAGGATAGAAATCTACTATGCGATAGTTCGAAAACTGTCTCAAGCTAATTTATAGAACATCCCTCTAAGGAGAATGCGGAATGGAAGGGCCGGAAACGGCATACGGTGCCTTAGGACCGGGCTTCTGCGCTATGGGCTGTCAGGAAATCGCACAACTTGCGCACGGCACGCGCACGGTGCGAAAAACGGTTCTTGACCTCTACCCCAAGTTCTGCAAAGGTCTTCCCAGTCTCTTCGGGCGAAAACACCGGGTCATAGCCGAAGCCGTCGGTACCAAGGCGCTCGGTGGTGATGTAGCCATCGACCTTTCCCTCGAAAAGGTATTCGCGGCCGTCGAGAATCAAGGCAATCACCGTGCGGAAACGTGCAGAACGGTCCGTAACGCCCTCAAGCTCTCCGAGAATCTTGTCGATGTTGGCTTCCGTATCGTTACGGTCGGGGAAGGCATAGCGGGCAGTATGCACACCGGGACGTCCGTCGAGCGCGGCGATTTCAAGCCCCGTATCATCGGCAAAGACATTCAGTCCATAACGTTCATAGACGTAACGGGCCTTCTGGAGCGCATTTCCCTCAAGCGTATCGGACGTTTCGGGAATGTCGTCGTGACAATCTATGTCGGCAAGACAAAGGAATTCCACCTCATTGCCAAGTATGGCTCGGATTTCCGAGAGTTTGTGGGCATTGTTGGTAGCAAGAACTATTTTCATTGTGTTTCAACTCAATATTATTGTGGGGTATCTATACAAAACTTAATAATATCACACGGACTATCGCGGACGTCCACAGACGACACTCAGAATTATATTATCACGCGAACTATCACAGATGTCACGGACGACACCCTCACCTTTGGCTGCGGGCTCGCAACATATGGTATGCTAAGCTGACCACACCACGGAGGAAAGCAGACGCTGCAGACTGGAGAGAGGGGGGGAGGAGGCGCACTACCCCTCCACGATTTCAAGCGGAAGCTGGCGCAGCTCAGCAGCGGTGTCGGTAAATGAACTCCAATATGACCCGATGATACGCCTCGTGGCGGCAAGGCACCAAAGGTCGACCACGGCATCACACATGCCCTCGAGCGTATCGCGCCGCACGGGATTGTGACAGGTGATGACGCGCGGAGCAAATTCCTGCTCCAGTTCCGCCTTCAAAAGGGCATCGTCCGTAGCAAGGAAGAAGGTTGTTTCGGCATCTTCTGCCAAAGCCTTTCGCATGGCACGTCGAAAACCGTCCGGAGTGCTGTGCTGCATACTCTTCACGTTGTCGGTACGCCGGATGTGAACACCTACGGTAGAGGCGGAGAAACGGGCGACAAGCGCTTCGACGCGACGCTGAATTTCGGGCTGTGGCTGCAGCAGTTCCAGACACTGCGGGGAATAGGAGCAGAGGGAATAGCCTCCGGAAAGGTAGACTTTCGCGCCCCTTGCCATGCGGTAAAAGGCCTCATCATTCCCTGGAAGGCAGTTGGCCTGTTGCAGACGGTAACCCATAGCCCTGCGCAGCAGAGCGGGAAGATGCAGATTTCGCCGCGTAATAGGAGCCGCCCACCACTGGCGGTGGACAATCCGGAACGTAGCAGAGGAGATGGGAAGAAAAAGTTCCTCGAACCATGCACGGCACTCCGCATCACGTCCCCAATGAATCTGAATGGGTGCGACTCCGCGACGCGACGCCTCGATGGCCGAAAGCACCACACGCAGACGGTTGCAAAGCCCTCCTTGGGGGACAATAGTCAGCATCCGCCGTCCTCCCCTGCATGCCGCATGTCGGCAAGTGCCGCCTGCACCTTCTCATTGCGGTTTTTCACACGGCGCATGGTGTCGAAACCATCGCCAAAGACTGCCGCGGCACGTGTCTGCGAGACAAAGGCCTCGGGGTCGATGCTCTGGATGATGGCAAAAATGTTGTTGCTCTCCTTTTTACGGGTAAGCACCATCAGCACCTTGGTCGGGGTCTTCGTGAACCAACCTGTAGCGTCGAGCACGGTGACGCCGCGGTGATAGACGTTGATGGCATCGGCTATCTCCTCGAAATGCTTGGAAATGATGAGGAACTGCACCGACTGACGCTTGCTGTTGTAGACATAGTCGAGCGTAAGATTGGTGACAAAGAGCGTAGTGTAGCCATAGATGAGCTGCGTGATGGTGGCTCCGGGAAGGAATATGGAAGAGGAGATGATGAGAATGTCGCAGAGCATCATGACGGTACCGAGCGAAACGTTGCGGTACTTATGAATGATGGATGCGATGATGTCAGTTCCTCCCGTGCTGCCGCCACGCCCGAAGACCAGTCCGATGCCGGTGCCACAGATGAGGGCACCGAAAATGGTGCTCATAAAGGCATTGTCGGTGAGTTGGGGGAGCCGCACATGCGCATTGAAACCTGCGAAAAGCTCGGGATGTACGGCGTGTAACTGTTGCATCAGCATCTCCACGGCCGAAAGGAGGAAGGTGAGCATGAAAACGGCAAAAATGGTCTTCACGCAGAACTTCCACCCCAGCACCTTGACCGCAATGACAAGGAGAAAGATGTTGCAGAGGAAGAAGGTGTACTGCACCTTCCAGAATCCTGTAGCATAGAATATCAAGGCTCCGATACCGGACAACCCTCCCGTCGTCACCTGGAAAGGCAGAAGGAAACAATCGAAACCGATGGCATACAGGAGCAGGCCGAGGGTAATGACCGAATAATCGGCAATATGCCGGGAAAGGGTCGACTTCGATAATGCTGTCATACCGTTTTATTGATTTGCGGGGTGCTCTAAAAATTAGTTTTTCTATTCCTTGGAATACGTTTCAAAAGCTTGGTCACTTTTCAAAACTCAAGCTAATTTTATAGAGCACCCCCTTTATTCTCCGGTTTGGAATGGAGTCAGGCTTTTGCCGGTTTCACCACAAAGTTGACGATGCGACGGGGCACTGCCACCACCTTCACCACCTGCATGCCTTCAAGGTGCTTGCGGGCCTCAGGGGCAGACGCTGCAAGTTCGCGCATCTGTTCGGGGGTGGCATCGGCAGGGAAATCCATGCTAAAACGCACCTTGCCGTTGAACTGTACGCCAAGGGTGACGGAGTCTTCCTTGAGATAGGCTTCACACACCTCCGGCCAGCAGGCATCGCAGACACTGGAAGTATGGCCCATGGCGTGCCAAAGCTCTTCGCTGAAATGGGGAGCGAAGGGTGCCATCAGCACCACAAACTGCTCGAGGACAGCACGGCTGTGGCACTTCTGCTGCTGGAACTCGCTCACAGCCACCATAAACGCTGGGATGCTGGTATTATAGGAGAATGCCTCGATGTCCTCGCCCACCTTCTTGATGAGCTTGTGGAGGGTCTTCAAATTGTCGCGCGTGGGTTCGCTGTCGTCGACAAGCAGGCTGTCGCCGTCCTTTTCCCAGAAAAGGCTCCAGGCCTTGCGGAGGAAGCGGAAGCATCCGTCGATGCCATTCGTATCCCAAGGCTTGCTCTGCTCTACAGGACCGAGGAACATTTCATACAGACGCAGGGTGTCGGCTCCGTATTTGGCGACGATGTCGTCGGGGTTTACCACGTTGAACATCGACTTCGACATCTTTTCAACGGCCCATCCGCAAACGTAGCGTCCGTCGTCTTCGAGAATGAATTCCGCATCATTGTATTCGGGGCGCCATGCCTTGAAGCATTCTACATCAAGGACATCGTTGCTGACAATGTTTACATCCACATGGATGGGAGTGACGTCGTAACCGCCTTTCTTGCCCAAGGTGACGTAGGTGTTCGTACCCTTGACACGGTAGACGAAATTGGAACGTCCCTGAATCATGCCCTGGTTGACGAGTTTCTGATAAGGTTCGTCCATGCAGGTGATACCGAGGTCGAAGAGGAACTTGTCCCAGAAACGCGAATAGATAAGGTGTCCCGTAGCATGTTCGCTACCGCCCACATAGAGGTCGACATTCTTCCAATATGCATTTGCCTCAGGACTGACGAGCGCCTCGCTGTTGCGGGGGTCCATATAGCGGAGATAGTAGGCGCTGGAACCGGCAAAACCGGGCATGGTGCTGAGTTCGAGGGGGAACACATGGACGTCATCTACAAGGGTCTTGTCCACCACGCAGCGGTTGACCTCGTCCCAAGCCCAGCAGCGGGCGTTGCCGAGAGGAGGCTCACCGGTAGCGGTAGGCTCGAACTTCTCGACCTCGGGGAGGAGGAGGGGGAGGCATTCCTCAGGAAGTATCTCCGCACGTCCGTGTTTGTAATATACGGGGAAGGGTTCGCCCCAATAACGCTGACGGCTGAAAATGGCATCGCGCAGACGGTAGTTCACCTTTACGCGTCCGATACCCTGCTCCGTCACGAACTGTTTGGTACGGGCAATGGCATCCTTCACGCTCAGACCGTTAAGGGAGAATCCTGCGAGCGTTTCCACACCGGGAGCGGGAGAGTTCTGTACAATGCCTTCCTTGGCGTCGAAACTGTTCTCGCTGACATCGGCACCTTCGATAAGGGGCACTACAGGAAGTCCGAAGTGGCGGGCAAAGGCATAGTCGCGGCTGTCGTGGGCAGGCACCGCCATGATGGCGCCCGTACCATATCCGGCAAGCACATATTCGCTCACCCACACGGGAACATCGGCACCGGTGAAGGGGTTGACAGCATAGCTACCCGTGAAGACTCCCGTCACACGGTGGTCTATCATACGTTCACGTTCGGTGCGTCCCTTCACATACTTCACATATTCTTCTACCTCTGCACGCTGGGCATCGGTGGTCAGCCGCTGCACTAGCTCGCTTTCGGGAGCAAGCACCATGAAAGTGACACCGAAGATGGTGTCGGCACGGGTGGTAAAGATGGTGAACGACTCGTCGGTACCCTTTACACGAAACTGCATCTCCGTTCCCTCGGAACGTCCAATCCAGTTGCGCTGGGTTTCCTTGATGGAATCGCTCCAGTCGAGATGATCCAGCCCGTCGAGGAGGCGCTGGCTGTAGGCACTGACGCGCAGACACCACTGGCGCATCTTCTTCTGCTCCACTGAAAATCCGCCACGGATGCTCAGACCCTCCGACACTTCGTCGTTGGCGAGCACGGTGCCAAGTGCAGGACACCAATTCACCATCGTCTCGCCGAGGTAGGCGATGCGGTAGTTCATCAGCACATCGTAACGCTGCTGCTCGTCCATCTGCTGCCATTCAGCGGCAGTGAAGGAAAGTTCCTCACCGCATGCGGCATCCAGCCCTTCTGTTCCCTTTTCCTCGAAATGCGCCACAAGTTGGGCAATGGGCTGTGCCTGCTGACAACGGTAGCAGAAATAACTGTCGTACATCTTCTGGAAGGCCCACTGTGTCCACTTGTAGTACTCGGGATCACAGGTGCGGACTTCGCGGTTCCAGTCAAAGCAGAACCCGATTTTATCCAGCTGCCGGCGATAGCGTGCAATATTCTCGTTGGTCGTCTTCTCCGGATGCTGGCCGGTCTGGATGGCATACTGCTCGGCAGGCAGACCATAGGCATCGTAACCCATCGGGTTGAGGACATTGAAGCCTTTCAGACGCTTGTAGCGCGCATAGATGTCGCTGGCGATGTATCCAAGGGGATGACCCACATGCAGACCGGCTCCCGAAGGATAGGGGAACATGTTGAGGACGTAGAACTTGGGCTTGTCTGTCTGTTCGGACACCTGGTAGGTACCTTCCTCTGCCCACGTCTTCTGCCAGCGGGCTTCGATGTCTCTGAAGTTGTAATCCATATTGTGCGGTATTGTTTTGCTTGTTTCTCTTTTTCCACTACCGGCAGAAATGCGCCGGCAGCAGCATGTATTAGGTTGCAAATTTACGATAAGAGGGCGGAAATCCAAAGGATTTAGGGATTTTTTCCCTTTCTTCAAGGGAGAAATGTCCGCAAACGTTGTTCCGGATTTCATCTCCTGCAAATTTGCAGATATGGCTGAAAGCGGGGATTCCGTCCGGAACAAAGAACCGCATTCCCTCGCATGTACCTCCATGCAACGGAAAGCGTTCGTTCCTGTTTCTGCAAATTCAAACGTCAGGAATTCATAAAGCATGTAAATATTCGGGGTGACACCGGCGTTTTTCAAGGCAGCTTGAGTTGGAAATTACGGATTTCGGAGTATCTTTGCATTGATGTCCGAAATGGGCACCCCCCAAAAACCGTCTCCTGGTCACCATGCGTATATTCTGCTCCATACTGCTGGCGCTGCTGTCATTCAGTATCTCCCCTCTCTACGGACAGACAGCGGAAAGCGACACCGCCGAAGTGGCGATGCCGATTAAACTGCGCGTACAAAAGGCATATTACCGTGGCGACAGCATACCGCACATCACCCTCAGCACCATTTACAAATATCCGGAACTGAGATTCAAGAACCAACGCGAACGCGACAATTACAACCGTCTCGTCCGCAATGTGAAGAAGGTGCTGCCGCTTGCAAAGATGGTGAGGATGACCATCATCGAAACCTACGAATATCTGGAGACCTTGCCCAACGAGGAGGCCCGCCGCGAACACATCAGCGCCGTGGAACGCGGTCTGAAACGCGATTATACGCCCATGCTGAAGAAGATGTCGCGCTCACAGGGACGCCTGTTGATAAAGCTTGTCGACCGCGAATGCAACATGTCGGGCTACAACATCGCACAGGCTTTCATCGGTTCCTTCCGTGCAAACTTCTACCAAGGAATCGGCTTTATCTTCGGTCTCAACCTCAACAAGAAATACGATCCCGAAGGCGACGACCGGTATACGGAACGGGTTGTACGCCTTGTGGAGAGCGGACAAATCTAAAGACGCCTTTTAGGGACGCCCAGAAAGCAGCCTTTCCCCACGTTTTTCCTCATCGGCCCCCCCACACAGAAACGAAAGCGAAGCACACAGGTTCTTACAGCCTGCATGCTTCGCTTTTGCGTTGTCAACAATGCTTTTATTTTGCCTTTATACCTGGCCGATTTCCAAATAATCGGGGCAGACGGAACCGTAGGAATCCGGCTACATCTTCTGCATCGCCTGTTCCAGGTCGGCAATGATGTCTTCGGCGTTCTCAATGCCCACGGAGAGGCGGATAAGGTCGGGGGCCACACCGGCCTCGCGGAGCTGCTCGTCGGAAAGTTGGCGGTGGGTATGACTGGCGGGATGCAGCACACAGGTGCGGGCATCGGCCACATGGGTGACAATGCTGATGAAGTCGAGATTGTCCATAAAGCGGATGGCATCCTCACGCGTTCCCTTCAGCCCGAAGGCTATGACACCGCACGAACCGTTGGGGAGGTATTTCTGGCCAAGGGCATAATACTTGTCGGAGGGCAGGCCGCAATAGCTCCCCCACGCCCCGCGCTCGTTCTTTTCGAGCCACTCTGCCACCTGCTGTGCATTGCTACAATGCTGCTTCATGCGGAGATGGAGGGTCTCAAGACCGAGGTTGAGGAGGAAGGAGTTCTGGGGAGCCGGAATGCTTCCGAGGTCACGCATCAGCTGGGTGACGAGCTTCGTGCAATATGCCGCGCGTCCGAAAGCCTTGGTATAGACCAGGCCGTGGTACGACTCGTCGGGAGAGGTAAGACCGGGGAAATGGTCGGCATGGGCATCCCAGTCGAAGTTGCCGGAATCCACCACACATCCTCCCACCTGAGTGGCATGGCCATCCATGTACTTCGTAGTGGAATGGGTGACGATGTCGCATCCCCACTCAAAAGGACGGCAGTTGATGGGCGTGGCAAAGGTGTTGTCTACGACTAAGGGCACGCCATGGCGATGAGCCATCTTGGCAAAACGCTCGATGTCGAAGACCTTGCCGCCGGGATTCGAGATGGTTTCGCCGAAAAAGCATTTGGTATTGGGGCGGAACTCACGTTCTATGCGCTCATCGTCCCATTCGGGGTCAACGAAAGTGCATTCGATACCGAGTTTCTTCATCGTCACACCAAAGAGGTTGTACGTACCTCCGTAGATGGTGTTGCTGGTGATGAAGTGGTCGCCGGCACTGCAGATGTTGAAGATGGCATAGAAGTTCGCGGCCTGTCCGGAGGAGGTGAGCACGGCTCCGACGCCTCCCTCAAGGGCGGCAATCTTACGGGCTACGGCATCATTGGTGGGATTGGCCAGACGGGTATAGAAATAGCCTTCGTCTTCAAGGTCGAAAAGGCGGGCCATCTGCTCGCTCGTTTCGTATTTGAACGTGGTACTTTGATAGATTGGCAACTGCTGCGGCTCGCCCTTGGCGGCCTTCCATCCACCATGAATGCAGATGGTTTCAAGATTCTTCTTCATTGTTTTGCTGTAAGGCAGCGGAATTGCTTTCCACGCCTCGTCTAAGTGTCTATATTAATATTCTTGTGTGTTGACCTCTTTTCCGGCATTGTCACAGACTCACGACCTCGCCCTTGAGCGTGGCGCTCGAGGCCTCGAGGATGCGGACGGTGAGCGTCTGGCCGATGTGCAGACGGTGCGTCTCTCCGTCGGGAGCGGTGAATTCGCGAGGCACGATGACCACCTTGTTCTGCTCGGTACGTCCGAAGAGTTCCTCGCGGCTGCGCTTGCTGACGCCCTCGATGAGGATTTCCGCCTCACGCCCTATCCATGCCTGGTTGGCAGCAAGTGAAAGTTCGTTCTGCACAGCAATGAGTTCGTTGAGCCGGCGGATTTTCACCTCTTCGTCAATGTCATCGGGGAAATGCATGGAGGCATAGGTTCCGGGGCGCTCGGAATATTTGAACATAAAGGCCGAATCGTAGCCCACTTCGCGCATCAGACTGAGCGACTGCAGATGGTCGTCCTCCGTCTCGCCGCAATATCCCACAAAGATGTCGGTGGAGATGGCACAGTCGGGGACAAGGCGACGGATGGCCTCCACACGTCCGAGGTACCATTCGCGGGTGTACTTCCGGTTCATCCGCTTCAGCACATCGTTGCTGCCGCTCTGCACGGGCAAGTGGATATGGCGGCAGACGTTGGGCTCTTCGGCAATCACCCGTAGCGTATCGTCGCTCATGTCCTTGGGATGGGAGGTGGAGAAACGTATGCGCATGTCGGGCACGGTGCGGGCGACTGTGCGGAGCAACTCGGGGAAAAGCACGGTCTGTCCGTCGGTGGCATCGAAACGGTAGGAATTGACGTTCTGGCCGAGGAGTGTCACCTCGCGACAACCATGCTGCTGAAGGTCGCGGACTTCGGCCAGAATGCTCTGCACGTCGCGGCTGCGTTCACGGCCACGGGTATAGGGGACAATGCAGTAATGGCAGAAATTGTTGCAGCCTCGCATAATGCTGACAAAGCCGCTTACTTTGGTACCATGGAGGCGCTGGGGCATGACATCGCGGTAGGTTTCGGTCAGCGAAAGCTCGATGTTGATGGCCTTGTGCCCCATTTCGGCCTGGGCAATGAGGTCGGGAAGTGAAAGGTAGGCGTCGGGACCTGCCACAAGGTCGCAATGGTGATGTTCGAGCAAATCGCTCTTCACACGTTCTGCCATACAGCCGAGCACACCGATAATCAGAGGGCGTTTGCGGCGCATGGCATGCAGGGCTTCGAGACGGTGATAGATCTTCTGCTCGGCATTGTCGCGGACGGAACAGGTATTGAGGAATACGGCATCAGCCTCGTCAAGGCTGTCGACGGTCTCGTAGCCTGCCATTTTCATCACGCTGGCCACAACCTCGGAATCGGCCACATTCATCTGGCAGCCGTAAGTTTCGATATAGAGTTTCTTCATATATGGTTTCCCGTTATGCAGTGATGCTTGCTATGTTTTCCGGTATCTTCACCGTATATGTCACATCATGATTCGTGCATCTGTGCCAGCGCCTCGATACCCAGCCGGTAAGAGTCGGTACCAAAACCGCAGATAACACCGCTGCATGCGGCACTGATAAGCGAAGTATGGCGGAACGCTTCGCGCTGGTGGACGTTGCTGATGTGTACCTCCACCACAGGGATGGGGGCAATGGCCCGGATGGCATCGTGGAGTGCGACGGAAGTGTGGGTATAGGCACCGGCGTTGAGGACGATACCGTCGCAACCTTCGCGCCATGCCTGCTGCAGACGGTCGATGAGGGCTCCTTCGTGGTTCGACTGAAAACTGTCAATCTGAATTCCCTTCGGTGCATACCGGTCGCGCAGACGCTGCAGCACAGCTTCCAGGCTTTCGCTGCCGTAGATGCCGGGCTCTCGCTGCCCGAGCATGTTGAGGTTGGGGCCGTTGATGATGATGAACTTCATGGATGAATGGTATTTTCGCGGATTCCCTGCCGGGAACATAGAATGGCTGACGTGGAGGATATCCTCATAAAAGCGCATGCTTCCCCACCGTTCCCAAGGCTCCGGACGAACTCAAAATGAATGGCAAAAATAACTGAAAATTATCTAACGGCAAAGCCTTTGGCTGATTTTCTGTATTTACCGAATCAGACGACCTTAGAATGGAGTTGTGTTTTCTTTGAAGAGAGGCATTTTTGTCGTAATTTTGCCCGAAGAAACAAGCATTGTATCACTGTAATCTTTTCGGAAAAATGGCGCATAACGACCACGAACTTTACGAACGCTACAAACGTTACATCCTGCTGGAACAGGGTCTGTCGGAGAACACCCGCGAAGCATACCACCATGATGTGGAGCGCTTTATGGAATGGTGCTCCAACGAAGGGATAGGCATCAAGGATGTGAACATCTCCCGCCTGCACCGCTACACCGAAACCCTCTACGACATGGGGATTGCGGTAAGTTCGATTGCCCGTATGCTGTGCGGCGTCCGTTCGCTCTACAGGTTCCTGCAGCTCGACGGCGAAATCGAACAGGACCCTTCGGAACTTCTGGAAAGTCCGCGCCAAACCCGCCATCTCCCCACCGTTCTCAGCGTGGAGGAGATTGACCGCATCAAAGGGGCCATCGACCTTTCGAAGCCCGACGGGCAACGCGACCATTGCATCATCGAACTGCTCTACAGCTGCGGCCTGCGGGTGAGCGAGGCCTGTACGCTGCGCCTCAGCGACTTGTTTCTGACGGAGGGTTTCATCCGTGTCATCGGCAAGGGCGACAAACAGCGCATCGTACCCATTTCGGAGGCTGCCATCCGCGAAATCCACTGGTGGCTTGACGTCAGGGCGCAGATTGATGTGGTACCTGAGGATGAGGATATCCTCTTTGTCTCTGCCACACGGCGCAAAAGGCTGACACGGGTGTTGGTGTTCATGAAGATCAAGCAGTACACCAAGGATGCCGGCATCGAGAAGGAGGTTTCGCCCCATACCTTCCGCCACAGTTTTGCCACCCATCTGCTTGAGGGAGGCGCCTCGTTGCGTGCCATCCAGGCCATGCTGGGACACGAGAAAATTTCCACCACCGAAATCTATACACACCTCGACCGCCGCTTCCTGCGCCAACAGGTGCTGGAACATTTTCCCAGAAACCGGAAGTACCCCGACGGCATCACCGAATGACGCTGTCCTGATACCGCCCATACAGCCATCGGCCTTTTTTCGTCTGAAGTCCAAACGGAACGCCTCCCACGCGCATCATGAAAGACGCGCATCATGAAAGCAAAAGAACGCCACACCCGCAAAGTTTACGGATGTGGCGTTGTCTATTGTTTCACGCGCATCTTACGAACAAGATGGCGCACTGAAGGTCAGGATCAGAGCTTCGGACCGGCAGCAACGAGAGCCTTACCAGCTTCGTTGGTGGTGTACTTGGCGAAGTTCTTGATGAAGCGTGCAGCGAGGTCCTTGGCCTTCTCTTCCCATACGGTAGCGTCAGCATAGGTGTCGCGGGGGTCGAGGATGGCGGGATTCACGTGAGGCAGTGCGGTGGGAACCTCGAAGTTGAACATAGGAATCATCTTGGTCTCAGCCTTGAGGATAGAGCCGTCGAGGATGGCGTCGATGATACCGCGGGTATCGGGAATGGAGATACGCTTGCCGGTACCGTTCCAACCGGTGTTCACGAGATAAGCCTTTGCGCCGCTCTTTTCCATCTTCTTCACGAGTTCCTCGGCATACTTGGTGGGGTGGAGCTCAAGGAAAGCCTGTCCAAAGCAAGCGGAGAAGGTAGGAGTGGGCTCGGTGATGCCACGCTCGGTACCAGCAAGCTTAGCGGTGAATCCGCTGAGGAAGTAGTACTGAGTCTGCTCAGGGGTAAGGATGGAAACGGGAGGAAGCACACCGAAAGCGTCGGCGCTGAGGAAGATGACGTTCTTTGCAGCGGGAGCCGAGCTGACGGGCTTCACGATGTTGTTGATGTGGTTGATGGGGTAAGAAACGCGAGTGTTCTCGGTCACGCTCTTGTCGTCGAAGTTGATGGTACCATCTTCTGCCACGGTAACGTTCTCAAGGAGTGCGTTACGCTTGATGGCATTGTAGATGTCGGGTTCGTTCTCCTTGGAGAGGCCGATAACCTTAGCATAGCAACCGCCTTCGAAGTTGAACACGCCATTGTCGTCCCATCCGTGCTCGTCGTCACCGATAAGGAGACGCTTGGGGTCGGTGGAGAGGGTGGTCTTACCGGTTCCGGAGAGACCGAAGAAGATGGCGGTGTTCTCGCCGTTCATGTCGGCATTTG
>SAMEA3663097__coassemble_863_pt1 | contig 12611 bp, 11 predicted proteins | sample SAMEA3663097__metabat2_low_PE_001 | metagenome-assembled genome bin SAMEA3663097 (sample SAMEA3663097) | pig gut metagenome | biome: pig gut; feature: pig-associated habitat; material: faeces | place: France | collected 2012 | reverse complement strand
CTTGTATTTACAGAGGGTTAAGACCTATTCCACCACGCAAAATGACCCATAGGTCAAAAAGCATCCGCCGTGAAACAGTAGAATGTAACACGATGGATGCTTTTTCCATTATTGTCCGCGACTCTGACCTATGGGTCATTTTGCGTGGTGGAATAGGTCTTAACCCTTTGTAAATACAAGGAGATTTGACGATTCAAAGGTTGCAACACCAACCTTTCTGCGCTCCCCCCCCCAAAAAAAAGTTTTGTGTTTTTCTCCTACATTCCTACACCCGCGCCCAGAACCTTCTGTTTTTACTGACAGTTCGGGGTGAAGGATGGGGTGTAGGATGAAGCGTAGGACGGGCCAAAAGGTGTAGGATTCCGCTGATTTAGGAGATAAAGGAGGCAACTTTTGTACATTTTCATTGAGTATCTTGCCAGATGCTTAATGAAAATTAAACGAAGAGGCTTTCATTCCTTGCCTATTGGCGACAGAGAGAAAAAAATCATTTATGCTTCGTTCCAGCATGTTCCCCAAGAGCCTTGCGGAACTCCCGATGGAAGAGCACGCCTGCGGTGGTGAGTCCAAAGGGAATGCCCCACCATACGCCTACGGCTCCAAAGTGGAAAAAGAAGGCAAAGGCGTAACTGAGGGGAATGCTGACAAGGACGTATGCCACAAATGCCGACCACATCATGGTACGCACCCGGGCAATGCCCCTAAGGACATTGGCAAAAACAATCTGCAGACAGTCGCCCATCTGATAGAACAGGAAGGGCAGGAGCAATGCCATCACCATCAGCGAGACTTCGCCACTGGTGGTGAAGAGGGCGGTCAAAGGACGTATGCCGATGACTATGCCGGAAGAGATGACGAGGATGCAGCATCCGGCAAGTGCAAATGCCGTATAGGCCGCACGCCGCACTTCGTCCCATTCATTACGGCCCGCATACTGACTGACACGTACGGCGGCAGCGGCACCGATGCCGTAGACCACCTGGAAACAGAGTGTGGCAATGGTGCACATCACTTGATGCGCGGCCAATGGCACGGAACCTATCCAACCCATGAATATGCCACTGACATTGAAGGAGGCCGTCTCGAGACAGAGCTGGAGGGATATGGGAAGTCCTATGGCCCACAAACGCCATACACCCCGCAGACTGACACGTCCGGGAATGCTCACCACCGGACGGTACACCTTGTGAAAAAACACAAGCATGCCCATGGCAACGGCCATGAACATGCGGCTTACCAAAGTGGCGATGCCGGCGCCGAGCAAGCCCAAAGGCGGAACACCGATGACGGAACATCCGAAGATGAGGGGTATATTGAGCACAATGTTGAGGGCATTGGCAACCAGCATTACCCACATGGGCATGCGGGTCTCGCCAAGGGCATCGGAAAACTGCTTGAAGGTGTTGAACAACGAAAGGAACGGCAGCGAGAGAAGGAGTGTCAGGAAGTATGGGCGAGCCACCGGAATGAGTTCCTCGGGCTGGTCCAGCAATTCTATATGGAAATAGAGCCACGTCAACGGCACCATCACCATGATGGCTGTGCACAGGTTCACCAGCAGGCTCTCGCGCAAGGTCCCCGATGCGCCGGCCATTTCACCGCGCCCGAAGAATGAACCCACAACGGGAGTGGTGCTGTAGGAAATGCCAAGGAGGAAAAAGATGAACATATTGAACACCGTTCCCACAAATCCTGCGGCCGAAAGTTCGGCTGTTCCATAATGTCCCACCATGGCCGTGTCGGCAAACTGCTGTACAATGACTCCAAGTTGTCCGACAATGAGGGGGATACTCAACCGGACGATGGGAAGAAGGTGCGAGGTATTCATTTTCTGTTCAGGGAATGAATTAAGGGGTGTGAGGGAAAAAGCATTCCCCGCTTCGGAAAAGACAGGTTACGGACCTGCATATGTTTTGTTTTATTGGGGGATACGGACTTTCACCACCGACTGCCTGGCAGATAAGGAGAGTCTTCGACCCACGAAAATCCCCGAGCATGCCTGTTTCCAGGTTGGCTCGGGGACAGGGTATCATCAGGCAGGAAGTCTTCGGGCATTTGCCGCGAACAACTGTTCTGCGGTGACGTCAGTCGAAGTCTACAACATCAGGGTCTATACCGCCAAGGTCCGGCATCTCGCCGTCGAAATCGTCGACCACGGCACCTTTGGGGGCTGCGGCAGGCTTCTCCGTATCAGCCTCTGCTCCTTCGTTGAGCAGGGTGCGGACCTGGGCTTCCACTTCGTTGCAGAATTCGGGATTGTCCTCCAGGAACTTCTTAAGCTTTTCACGACCCTGGGCAATCATATTGCCGTTGTAACTGTACCACGAGCCGCTCTTCTTGATGATGTCGTGTTCCTCAGCAAGGTCAATGATTTCGCCTATCAGCGATATTCCCGTACCATAGATGATTTCAAGGTCGCAGGCACGGAAGGGAGGTGCCACCTTGTTCTTTACCACGCGTACACGCATGGTGTAGCCATATTCGGTTTCGCCGTCCTTGAGACGCGAACCGCGCTTCACTTCCAGACGCTGTGTGGAGTAGAATTTCAGGGCATTGCCTCCGGTTGTGGTTTCGGAAGGGCCGTACATGACACCAATCTTCTCACGAATCTGATTGATGAAGAAGCAGCAGGTTCTGGAACGTGCAATGGTGGCCGTGAGTTTACGGAGGGCCTGGCTCATAAGCCTTGCCTGAAGACCCACCTTGCTGTCGCCCATCTCGCCCTCGATTTCCGCTTTGGGGGTAAGGGCAGCCACAGAGTCGATGACAATGATGTCGACGGCACCGGAACTGATGACCTGGTCTGCAATCTGCATGGCCTGCTCTCCATTGTCGGGCTGCGAGAGATAGAGGGAATCGACATCCACACCCAGGCTGGAGGCATAGGCCGTGTCAAGGGCATGTTCAGCATCGATGAAGACGGCGCAGCCACCCTGCTTCTGGCATTCTGCAATGGCATGGAGGGCAAGGGTGGTCTTACCACTTGATTCCTGGCCGTAAATCTCGATTATTCGTCCACGGGGGTATCCACCCACTCCGAGCACCGTATCCAGTTTGATGGAGCCTGAGGGGATGACGGCCACTTTTTCGCGGGTCTGGTCACCGAGTCGCATGATGCTTCCCTTGCCGAATTGCTTTTCAATCTTGGACATCGCTGTCTGGAGCGCGGCAAGCTTTGCATTGCCTTCCTTGCAGACCGCGGTTTTTTCTTTCTTTGCCATATGGGAATGAGGGTGAATGTGATTAGAGTTCAAGGTCTACATCGTGGAGTTCGTGCCAGGGGAGGCCCTGCTTGTTGAGCTCTTCCATGAAGGGATCGGGATCGAACTCCTCGACATTGTGCACACCGGGCTTGTTCCACAGGCCGAGCATGAACATGCGGGCTCCGATGCAGGCAGGCACACCGGTTGTGTAGCTTACGCCCTGCATACCGGTCTCTTCGTAGGCAGCCTGGTGCGAACAGTTGTTATAGACGTAGTAGGTGTGCTCCTTTCCATCGCGAAGACCACGGATGCGGCAACCGATGGAAGTCTCGCCGTCGTAGTTCTCGCCGAGTTCCTGGGGATTGGGCAATACGGCCTTGAGGAACTGCAGGGGAACAATCTTCACATCTTCCATGCCGCTGCCGTCGGCCTTGGGGGCACGGTAGGTGATTTCATCGATACGGCTCATGCCAATATTCTGGATTACGTCGAGATAAGTGAGATACTGCTGTCCGAAGGTCATCCAGAAGCGAGCACGCTTGATGGTGGGATAGTTGATGACAAGGCTCTCGATTTCCTCGTGATGGAGCAGGTAACTTTCGCGCGGACCGACGTTGGGATAGTTCAGCGTCTTGTGGATTTCCATGGGCTCCGTCTCGATGTACTTGCCGTTTTCGTAGTACAGTCCCTTCTGTGTAATCTCGCGGATATTGATTTCGGGGTTGAAGTTGGTGGCGAAAGCCTTATGGTGGTTTCCGGCATTGCAGTCGACGATGTCAAGATACTGGATTTCGTCGAAATGATGCTTTGCAGCATAAGCCGTAAAGATGGAGGTGACTCCGGGGTCGAAACCGCATCCGAGGATGGCGCAAAGACCGGCCTTCTCGAAACGCTCGCGGTAAGCCCACTGCCAGGAGTATTCGAAATGAGCCTCATCCTTCGGCTCGTAATTGGCGGTGTCGAGGTAGTTGCATCCGGTCTGAAGGCAGGCCTCCATGATGGTAAGGTCCTGGTAAGGCAATGCAAGGTTCATGACGAGGTCGGGCTTGAACTCGTTGAAGAGGGCCACAAGCTGCGGTATCTCGTCGGCATCCACCTGTGCGGTCTTGATGTCGGAACGTATACCCTGCTCCTTAATATATTGCGCGATGGCATCGCACTTCGACTTTGTACGGCTGGCAATCATGATTTCGCTGAAGACGTCAGCGTTCTTTGCCACTTTTACTGCGGCAACGGTAGCCACGCCTCCCGCGCCGATGATGAGTACTTTTCCCATTTTCTCTTTGTATGTTGCTTTTCAATACGCTTTCCTGCACAATATGAACCGCTTCGTGAGGATATATCTGCAGGTTTACATCGGCAAAAATACGAACAATTGGGATTCCCTCCAAAGAAATGAGCGAAAAACACGACAAATATCGGCCAATGTACTATTATTTTAAACAAAGAAGCCGTGTATTTCACCTCAAATACCCTTGTTTTTGTTTTCTTGCCGGACATTACCGCCCATTTTGCAATCAAGGCACCCCGCAAACGCCCATTTTTTTCGGAACACATTTTCCCGGTTTATTTCTGCAATTACCATTATATAGTACATTGCTTTTGGAACGTTCGTCTTTCAATTCTTTTGGCGGCAGGGGCGCAAAGTGCTGATTTTCTGATTTTTCGCATAAAAACACACCACAAATCCCTAACTTTGCAGCATAAAAACAACGGGGCGGCACCGCTCCATTTTTATCATCAACCTAAATTTTCATTCAAATGATCAACGAAAAGGCCGGTGTTATTGCCGGTAAAATCTGGAACGCCCTCAACGAACAGGGCACGCTCACTGGCAAGGATCTCAAGAAGGCTGCCGGTAAGCTCAACGACAAGGACCTTTTCCTTGGACTGGGTTGGCTTGCTCGCGAAGGCAAGATCACTACCGCTGAAATCGAGAAGGACATCACCGTTACGCTGAAGTAATTGGCATAACCCTGATTTTTCTTACTTACTGAAATGATTGAGGCTGAGAACCTGTGCCAATACGGGCATTGTTCTCTACCTCTTTTTTTGTACCTTTTCACCACGTTCGCCCCAAACAGACATTCTCTGCGAGTGTGACAGAAAAAATCATCATAGGAAATCCCCCTTCCATCTCCGCAATATCCGGAGCAGGAAGGGGGATTTTTTCATATTTGGAACAGACAAGTCACTGACTATAATCAAATAGTACCCATATCACACAAAAAAAAGAGTCAGCAATGCGTAAATTTATAAGAGTCAACAAGCTGTTTCAGGACTTTGACCGCATATGTGGGCATAAAGCAGAAGGCAAAGTACAACAACGACTTGGTCCTGCTGAAGCCGAGACATTGACGATAGACCGCAATGTTGAATTTAACCAACGAGAGTTTACTGCTCGAAACCGAATTGGTGCGTCTCCGGTAATAGGCCAAAGGTTCCTTTATTCCATTGGCTTCCTTGCAGTCGGCAATAAGATTCAGGAAAAAGGCCCAATCCTGCCGTTTCCTCATTGTCGGCATGAAGTATTTCCGGCCCAACGCTTTCACATCGTAGATGGCAGTCAGGCATCCCACCTTGTCGTCGCGCTTCATCATGCCGTAAGTAATGCGTGCAGGTGTGATGTTGACACCGATGTTCCTGCTACTTTCATCACAGATGATGTACGACGAGCAACACAGTGCGCAATGGTTTTCCTTCATAAAAGCCAGCTGCACCTCCAACTTGCGGGGGAGCCATCTGTCGTCACTGTCGCAGAAAGCGATATACTGTCCCTGAGCCCTTTCGATAGAATTGTTCCTTGCCACACCCGGCCCACCGTTCTCCTTCAGGAAAACGACCTTCACACGATCATCCTCCTGCTGGTATTTCATCAGGAGGTTGATAGTGTCGGCATCAGAAGAGCAATCGTCAGTGATTAGCAGTTCCAGATGCTGGTATGTCTGGTTCAATACGCTCTCAATACTGTCGGCAAGATACTTGCTCGAGTTGTATGTAGGCATAATGACCGATACTAAGCCTTCAATCATTATAGGTTTGGGTATGCTAAGGTAGTGCAAAGGTTTGGGACAGCAATGTATATCTTTCTTTCCCAAAATGAGAGGGTAGCAGGCCTTGGCAGCTTGCCTCATTTGCGCTTGCATCGACTTTTCTTTTAATCTGTGTGATGTGTGAAGGGCGAATCCCACAAGGATGGATATCCTGCTTTTCCGGGTGCTTCATTTTTGCCATCACTACCCTTCTTCAGTACAACCGGAAGAGAGCAACCGTGACCCATCAGAAACAGAAGATGCAGGGGATATCATTGGGCTTCCTGTCAGATTCTTCAAGGAGACTTCATTGCTGTCGTTGAGATGCCTTTGCAGACATCAATCCTGCTGATGCGGTCGGCAAAGACCCGTCACGGCTTTCCGCTCTGGCGGTTACCTTCTATAACGTTAAAAACCGCTATATATTGCAAAAAGAACGATTTTTTTGTGCCGAGGAGGGAATTATCGCACTTACCACCTTTCGGAGGGAGGCGCCTCTTTCCCTGCCGCAAAACCCACGGAACCTTCAAAAGGAAAAGGATTCTACCCATGCGCAAATTGCGTGCAAAGTTACAAACATATTTCGAAAAACAGGGCAACAGGAGCAACAATAATGCCTTAACAGCATGATACAACGCCTTTTCTCTCACTTCCAAACGGCAAAACAGCCTGTCATCTCCCGAAGAACTGCGGACGCCCCCACCTCTTTGCTTCGTGTTTTCTTGACAAAACGGTTTGGAATGATGTACAACAAACTTGGGTTAAAAGAATTTTTCTCGAGGGGGAACACACGTCTGAGAGCTTCAATCGCACGTTATCGAAAACTTGGCAAAGTCAGGGTAAACGAAGGTAAAGCCAAGATAAAACCGTCATCTCTCAAACAAAAAAGCACCGGACGGCAGGCCGATGCTGAATGGGCTATTCCTCATAGAGGCGGATGTACTCATAGGTATTCCCCACGCAAGCCAGATAACGTTCGAAGTCTTCGCGGCGGATGACTACAGTGCCACGGCAGTCGTTGGGGTGGAACGAAAGGGTTTCGGCATGCCGGAGGTTGTCGTCAAGGAAAAGATGCACATGATGGTCGGCATCGTTAATCAGTCCGAAAGGCGACACGCTACCGGGTTCGAGTCCCAAATACTTCATCATGCGCTCAGGCGAAGCAAAGGAAAGCTTGCCGCACGAAGGGAGTCCGCGCGCCACAAGCGAGGCCTTGAGGCGAGCCTCAAGGTCGTGGATGGCAAGGTCGTGGTCGCAGTGGAAGCATACGAGATAGTGCTTGTTGCCTTTGTGGTTGCGGAAAAACAGGTTCTTGCAGTGCACCGAACCGTCGTCCTTCCACCATTTTTTCGCTTCTTCAATGGTTTTTCCCTCGGGATGGTTGTAGCATTCGAACGGTATGTCGTGGTTGCGTAGATAATCGAGTACAAGTTCCTGACGTGTCATTATTTTACGATTTGAATGGGTTTGTAAGGGGAGTGAATACTTAGACTATTGCTGCCGGTCCGACAAATCATGGGTGCAAAATTACGGTTTTCTCGCCATTCCGGAATATTCGTTTCTCCTTTTTCGCGTCTAAAAGACGGGATATGCACAGACTATCCGTCGGATTTTGTATTTTTGCGACACACTCCGGGACATTCCGATGAAAATTACCGCTTCTATTTATCAATAAAGCGACCATGTTATCAATTAAGCGACCATGAGAGAAAGAATAGAATCCATCAGTTCCTGCGCCGAACTGATAGAGCGCATCAACGACATCGGCTTCCTTCCCCTGCTACGGATGGGTTGCACGGGATGGTCGGCCGAAGAGCAGACCATCAACGAATGCGGCTACCAGCGTCTCCCGGAAGGCGGGTGGGAATGGCCCCTGTGGGAATGGAAAGGACCCGCCATCCGAGAAAGCGGATGTGCATACGGAAAATTCTTCGCCGGCAAGGCGGGATTCATCAGCCGCGAATGGTGGCCCGACTTCTGCAACTGGCGCCGCAGCCGATTTCCACGACCGGCCGACAACAGCATCGAGGCTATGATACTGGAAACGTTGCAGGAAAACGGCAGCCTCATCACCCGCAAACTCAGGGCGGCTTGCGGATTGGCAAAGCCAGCGAACATGCGCGGACGCTTCGACACTTTCATTTCGCGCCTCGAAAACGGATGCTACATCGTGACGGAAGACTTTGTCTATCCTCACGACAAGCACGGACGGCCCTATGGCTGGGGATGGGCTCTGCTCACCACTCCAGAACGCCTCTTCGGCACCGAAGCATGCCGTCCAAAGTGCACTCCTGAGGAGTCATACCAAAGAATGGCAGCGCATTTTCTGAAGATGTTCCCCTATGCCGACGAAAATTTTCTGAACCATATTCTGAAATAGGCCCGACAGTGGTGGACATATTTCGCAGGCCCTTCGAGGAGGTTCGAAATATCCAGCAACATTTTGTCGCACTTAACCCTTTGGACAAAACTAAGACAGATAATGCGTTGCATTGATGGTTGTTCCATCGACCTTTCCCTTCATGCTATCGAAGTAGGGCGCAAACAGCGCTTCAAGACTCTTAGCCTGATTGGTTTTCAGTTTATAGTTGCCAAATGTACGACTCCAATCAAAGTCAGGAACAGCTTCCTTTAGCTGTTCTATCGTAACTATGGGATGCTCATTGTAATCAACCGTAAAATTAAAATCCAACACCACCGAGAAAGAATTCATGTAATTCCTTTGAAAATAAGCAGAAGAGCCAAAAACACCAGACATTACTATACCATTGATTTCCTGTCCGTTTCTTACTACAAAAAAACGGTCTCCCATCCTCATGCTCCTGCAATCACTTACATCCCAAAGCAAATCGTATTTGTGGGGCCATATGTGGGAAATGCACATTCTATATTCTTCCTCACTCATATCAGAACTTCTACTGTCAGGATTCCACATCAACACATAAGTACGTTGCTGCTTGTCATAGCCACTGCCAGGATATGTGGGCTTGTAAAACAAGTCCTTTAGCTGATAGTGCATAGCATCATTCATCATATCCCTCACATCACGAACATCAACAGGTTGTGCCTTTGCCAGTTTTGCCAAACACTTGCCACATTGATAGTCATCAAACATATGAAGCCCTCTATTGCGGGTTACATATCTAAGTTTTTTAAAAGGAATGACAATGCTACGTTTCCTGTCTTCATCAATAAAAGCCACCAACGGATTAAATGGAACAAAGTCGAACTGCGAAACCTGATTATTGGAAATACGGATTGCTGTCATACCCATCTCCTCTGCATCATTTTCCTCGTTTCTTACTAAAAGGTTGTGGGGGGCAAACTCGGCATCACTTATGGCAAACTGTATCAAGGACAGGTATTCGAGCATAGATTTGTATTTTTCGAAATCAGGATTCCACATGTCATTACCTTCTATGCTGAGTGTCTGAAAACCAAGGCAGATTGGAGCAAAAAGACCCAATAAGATAATTGCCTCGCCCGATGGTCGGAACAATGTATATAAAAAACTACAATCACTACGCATCTGGTGCTCTATCCATGCATCATCAAAGAACTCTCCAATATTGTCAACATGTTCATTGGCCTCTATAAAAACAGAGCCATTTGTCAAGGCACTGACGATATGAATGGTCTGACAAAAACAACGATAGTCATATTCATTACTACCCACACATACCCGTATTTCATAACCATAATCTTCTTCGTAAACCTCTATTCCTCGAAGAGAATATTGCATCACACCGAATTTCAAACACGGAAATTCGTAGTTGGTTACTACAACACTCATGCCTTTCTCATCAAGAGAATCAAAGATTTCCTCAGGTCTAATTCTTCTTTGGGTCTTTACATTTACACAGATACTCATAGCTTTATTTTTTCAAGAGAGACTAACTAATAAGTGAGAGCAATATTTCTTAGGCTGCAGGTTCAGTTCCTCTCTCTTCATTTTCCATTCTGGCAACCATCAATGCGCTTTTGCGGCAAAAATAAAAAAAAATGTCGGCCTTACAAAATATAAAACTTTTAATTTGCAGATTATATGGGTCCTGTGTGATGATTTAGGCGAAACAGAGCTGAGGAACGAAACATGCGCAATGAGAGCTCAATCTTTGCAACCGACGACAAACCGAAAGGAGAGCCCAAGCTTGGACTATCCCGAGTCGCGAACCGACGACAAACCGAATGGAGAGTGCAAGCTTGCTGGGTCTATCCTGAGGTGCGAACCGATGGAGCAGCGAGAGCAGAGCCAAGCTTGCTTGAGCTATGCCGAGTCGCGACAGAGGAAGACGAAGTGCAAGGAGCAAGACTTGTCAAGCAAATTTATGGAACATCCCTTAAATTTATAGATTACCCATATATTCTGAAATAGTTCCGACAGAGACAGACAACCGTCGCCTGCCCTCAGAGAATGTCCGAATTTTACAACCTTGCGACTCAGGCATGACGTAACTTTGCGCCGCCTTCGACGGCAATGCACAAAGGAAACGCCATCACGTCACACCCAAAGACTCTACAGCAATGAATCACTTCGCACACATCATCACGGACATCCTCAACACCGTAGAGGTGGAGGAAAAATTCCTCCGTTCCCTGACGGAAGAAACCATCACCACACGCTTTAACTGCCAGCAACGCAACATCAAGATGCTCATCGGGCATCTCATCGACTCGGCAAGCAACAACCATCAACGAATGGTACGTCTGCAATATGCCCCGCGCTGCGGACATTCCATGCCCGGTACGGAAATGGGCATGCTCGTATTTCCCGACTACACACAGGACAACGACCTTTGGATACGCCTTCAGGACTATGGGCACGAAGACTGGGAAAACCTGCTCGGACTGTGGAAACACTACTACCTGCATATGGCACAGGTGATACGGGCGGTCGACGAACGTACGCTCGACAACTACTGGACCGACTACGAGGGGAACAGGGTGACGCTGCGACAGATGGTTGAAGGGTTTACCGTGCATCTGCACCTACACCTCGGACAGATACACGAACTGGCGAAAGAAGACTGCGGAACCTGTTAGAGGGAGGACAAATATAATTAAGCTACACAACCATACGATGGAAACAGAAAGAATCAAACTGCGCAGATGGCGGGACAGCGATGCTGAAGCACTTTTCAGATACGCCTCCGACCCTGACGTAGGGCCCCGCGCCGGATGGCCGGCACACCGGACCGTTGAGGAAAGTCTGGAGATTATCCGCACCGTCTTTCACAACGACTGCACATGGGCCATCGTGCTCAAGGAAACAGACGAGCCCATCGGAGCAATGGGATACTTCACCAAGGACACAAGCAACATCCCCATCGGAGACAACGACTGCGAGGTGGGATATTGGGTCGGGAAGCCCTATTGGAACAGAGGGATATGCACCGAAGCACTCAGACTGATGCTTGATTACTGCATCAACACGATGCATTTCAGACAAATCTGGGCCGACCACTTCACAGGAAACCCGGCTTCCGGACGTGTGATGGAGAAATGCGGATTCCACGACACCGGATTGCTCAACCGCTGCAGCAAGCTCATAGGAGGTAACAAAGACATGGTACGCATTTACAGGACCGACGGCTTCCGACCGCAGGAAGACGGTTTCCAGACAAACAAACACGACCAGCAGACATGAAGACGGCCATAAGCCCTCAAGAAACATCACATGAAGACGCATTCAAACTATGGATGTCATCGCCCATGCCCATGGTGACACTGGTGAAGACCATGGACCTCACCCATGCCATAAGGTTCAGCCGAAAACACAGCATAAGCCTCAATATGCTCCTGTGCTGGTGCATCGCCAAGGCTGCAACCCGATGGTCATGTGGGGACGCTACCGCAAAGGATGGTTCAGAACCACCCTCCCTGTCTCCTTCCAGTTCCACCACGTACAGATGGACGGTGGACATGCCGCCACGTTCCTTGAGGCCCTGCAGAGGACACTCAATGCCCTGTAGGAAACAAGTCTGAAGCACGCAAGTGCCACCCCACCACCCCATTCGGTTCCATCCACGAAGCCCTGCTGTATGTCACATTGGACTTCTTTTGTATCAGCAAAAAAAATGGGATTCGAATGCAGTGTGCAACGAACGGCTGGCACAGAATTTAACACACATTAACAATATGTGCGCCGCAGATAATGGGTCGAGAAGGCCCTCGAAACCCACCGGCATAAGGGTCGTTCCGAAATATTGCAAAATCCGGAACGGCCCTTTTTGCGGACTTTTCCGCCGGAAAAATGGAAACATCGGACTTCTTCGAGGCAAAGTGCCGAGGTTTTGCCCTAAAAGTACGGATGTTTGCCTCAAAGAAGTCCGATGTTTTTCGTCGAAAACAAGGCGTAAAAACAATTCCTTTCCCA
>SAMEA3663097__coassemble_857_pt1 | contig 12709 bp, 12 predicted proteins | sample SAMEA3663097__metabat2_low_PE_001 | metagenome-assembled genome bin SAMEA3663097 (sample SAMEA3663097) | pig gut metagenome | biome: pig gut; feature: pig-associated habitat; material: faeces | place: France | collected 2012 | reverse complement strand
CCCGACATTCCGTGTCGAGGCAACCCTTCGTTTTCGGTAAAGCCATATGGGCAGAGATGAGCTTGCTCAATCTATGCCATGCAAGGAGGATGAAGGCGAAGCCAAGGAGGAAGAAGACAAAGTCAAAACGAAGGCGAAGCCAACCATTTGGAGAATCTGAAATACTGCAATTCGGGTATTCAAATCTTAGAGAATAATATTGCACACTCCTACGTTTTTGGCACCCGTTTTAGTCTGACAAGCACTTTAATTTCCACCCAAAACCTTCAAAAATTTTGACAAGGAACGGCTACGATTCTAGAGCGTAAAATTGTTCTTTTTAAGGTTAATTGCAAAGCGGAGATAACATTTTCAAGAAAGGCATAGATTACACAAACGGCAAAATACGCGAATTATGGCGGGAAAGTGGGCATAAAATTACGCAGATATGGCGTAAATCAAGCTATTTTCACCCCAAAAACACCGGACTTCTCAAGGCAAAACATCCGTACTTTCAAGGACAAACATCGGAACTTTGTGTCAAAGAAGTCCGATGTTTTCAGTTTTCCGGCTGAAAACACGGGAAAACATACGGAAAACGGCCTCAAAACCCTAATGCTCCATTTTTGCGATATTTCGAACAAGGATTTTCCTGTTGGCTTCCGACGCCCTTCTCAGGCCGTTACAGACACGTCAAAAGCCGCAGCATGGAGGCTACCCGAAAGACGGAAAAAAAATTGCACACTTTTCCATACTCAGCACTTTTCCTCCTGGATTTTCTTCAATACCATACCAGAAATGACATCTGCAAGACATACGGTAGAGCCTCCTTTTTCTGTTTTGAAGACAGGAAACCGAAAAAAAATCAAGGGACATCATCATGAGGACGGTCTTTTTTTATACAATCGGCATGAACTTAGGAGATAATACACTATTTTTGCATAAGAAAAGCCAAAACGGAATGGGGTAACCATGGTGTTCAGGGGCCTGTGAGGCATTGCATACCACCTGTTTTGACGCAGATAAAGGGCTGTACGGGAGCGGTATCCCCCACCCTGCACGTATGCCTTTCCCCTATATGCTCCCCACATTTCCGAGTCATTCCCCCAGCAAACCAGAGAAAACAAAGAATAATCCTCCATGATGCTCAAAACAGTACGCCGCATTCTGGCAGTCTTTATGCTCATCCTCGTCACATTCCTTTTTGTGGATGTGTCAGGCTATGGTGCCCGATGGTTCAGTTGGGCTGCCTCCCTGCAATTCATTCCTGCAGTCCTCGCCCTAAACGTGTTTGTGGTAGCCGCAGTGGTACTTGCCACCTTGGTCTTCGGGCGCATCTACTGCTCCATCATCTGTCCGTTGGGTATATTCCAGGACCTTATCAGCCACCTCCGGAATTCCATCAGCCGTCGCCTCGGCAAACGGCATTTCTACAGGTTCCATCGTTCCCTTCCCTGGATACGATGGAGTTTCTTCGCCCTCTTTGTCGCCACGCTGGTGGCAGGCATCATGGCAGTTCCTGTAGTGTTGGAGCCTTACAGCGCCTATGGACGAATGGTTACAAACCTGTTGGCACCGCTCTACATCCATGGCAACAATCTGCTGGCGTCTGCAGCAGCCTGCACCGACAGCTATATATTCAGTGGCATGGCATACTGGTTCCATGGGACCACCGCCCTTGTGGTTGCCCTCGTCACCTTCGTCGTTGTCGGACTTTTTGCCCTTGACGGCCGCACCTATTGCAACACGTTCTGCCCTGTAGGCACACTGCTCGGATTCATCTCCCGATGGTCGTGGTTCAAAGTGCGCGTCGATGAAAGCCGCTGCAACCATTGCGGCTCCTGCGCCCGGTTCTGCAAGGCACACTGCATCGATTCGCCAAACAGCAGCATCGACGCCTCGCGCTGCGTAGCCTGCGGCAATTGTCTCGAACACTGCCGTCAGGGTGCACTCCGCTATTCAGGACCGTTACCCAAACGTCAGGGACGCACGCCTGTAGAAAACACGATGAAGCCGCAAACCGACGATATAGCAACCACGCGCCGCGCTTTTCTGCTCACCACTGCTACAGTGGCAGCAGGTGCTGCAATGGCACAGGCAGAAAAGAAAGTGGACGGCGGCCTGGCCGTCATCGAAGACAAAGTGGTGCCCACGCGCAGGAAACGCCTGCTGCCTCCTGGTGCTGAAAGCGCACAGCACCTCCACCAGCACTGCACGGCATGCGAACTATGCATTGCGCAGTGTCCGAACGGGGTATTGAGGCCATCAACGGAATTGAACCACTTCATGCAGCCCGAAATGGGGTATGAACATGGATATTGCCGTCCGGAATGCAACCGCTGCTCCGAGGTGTGCCCCACGGATGCCATACGGCTCCTTGACCTTGCAGAGAAAAGCAGCACAAAAATCGGAACGGCAAGAGTCATCCGCGAAAATTGTCTGATGAACGAGGGCAAGCACTGCGGCAACTGTGCCCGCCACTGTCCGGCAGGAGCCATCAGCATCGTACCTTTGGATGGCGGTGAACAGCCGAAATACGGTCCGGTGGTCGATGCCGAGCGCTGCATCGGTTGCGGAGCCTGCGAAAACCTCTGTCCCGTACGTCCCGTCAGTGCCATCGTAGTTGACGGCATCGAACAGCAGCGCACCATATAGCCGCCCCCCATTCCATCCAATTCCATAGTGAGCCATTCTATCATTTAGCTTGGTAAACCTTCCTCCTTGATATTATCTTCCTCTGTCACGACTCGGGATAATCCAAGCTTGTTTTGACTCTGCCGAGTGTAGAAACGAAGGAAAATCCAACATCCCTAATATCATCCATGAATAAAGACATATCCCGCCGCGCATTCCTTAAGGCCCTCGGACTGGGCGGTGCTACCATAGCCGTACCATCCCTCATCGGCTGCGCAGGGCAAAACGGCGGAAGCAAAGCCTCGCAAGGGGAAATCCCTACCGACAAGATGACCATGCGCCACAATCCGCATACAAACGAGGATGTCAGCATCCTAGGTTACGGTTGTATGCGCTGGCCTACCAAAAAAGAGGAAAAGGATGGCGAGGAGATCGATGTCCTCGACCAGGAACAGATTAACCGCCTTGTAGACTTTGCCATCGGACATGGCGTGAACTATTTCGACACATCGCCCGCCTACTGCAAGGGGCAAAGCGAAACCGCCACAGGAACGGCCTTGGCACGCCACGACCGGTCGAAGTATTTCGTGGCGACAAAGCTCTCGAACTTTGCCCCCGAGACATGGAGCCATGAGGCAGGTGTCGCCATGTTCGAAAATTCACTGAAGCAGTTGCAGACCGACCACATCGACTATTATCTGCTCCACTGTATCGGTCTGCCCACACGCGACCTACAGGGCAATGACCTCAACGGTATGGAAGCCCTCCACGCAAGGTTCCTCGACAACGGTATGCTCGACTGGTGCGTGGAGCAGCAGAAGAAGGGCCGTATCCGCAATCTTGGATGGTCGTACCACGGCGATATCGAGGTGGTTGACTATCTGCTCAGCCTGCACGATGCCGGAAAATACCATTGGGACTTCGTACAGATTCAACTCAACTATGTGGACTGGAAGCATGCCCGCGAAATCAATCCCGGCAACACCAATGCAGAATATCTCCTCGGTGAACTCAAGAAACGCCACATCCCTGCCGTCATCATGGAACCCCTTTTGGGAGGGCGTCTGGCAAAGGTGCCGGAATACATCGCCAAAAAATATCTTGAACGCGAACCGGAACGGAGCATCGCCTCGTGGGCTTTCCGCTATGCCGGGACTTTCCCCGAAGTGCTGACCGTGCTATCGGGAATGACCTACATGGAACATCTCGAGGATAACCTGCGTTCCTTTACGCCCCTCAAGCCGCTGAGCGAAGAAGAAGTGCAGATGCTCCTTGATGCTGCCGACGACATCGTGAAGAATCCCTTCGTGGCCTGCAACTACTGCAACTACTGCATGCCCTGCCCCTATGGCATCGACATTCCCTCCATCTTCCGCCATTACAACCGCTGCATCGACGACGGCAACTACAACCATGAGCGCGAATCGGCCGAATACCGTCGGGCACGCCGTGCCTTCCTCGTGGGCTACGACCGCTCCGTACCCCGTCTGCGGCAGGCCGACCATTGCATCGGATGCGGAGAGTGCAAAAGTCACTGCCCCCAACGCATTGACATCCCTGCCGAACTGCAACGCATAGACCGATATGCCGAATCGCTGAAGACCGACGTGCTACAGCAGACGGCTAAGAAATAAGTTACGGTTCCTGTCCTAAACCATCTGAAAAAGAATCCGCAAAAACATAATCATAAAAATGCTTTATCCCCTATTTATCGGAGGTCTTGGCATGGGCGAAGTCCTCGTCATCGCACTCATCGTACTCCTACTCTTCGGCGGAAAGAAGATTCCCGAACTCATGCGTGGCCTCGGGACCGGTGTAAAATCGTTCAAGGACGGCATGAACGGCATAGAAGAAAAGTCCAAGGAACAGCATCGCACTAACGAAAACAAAAACAACGACGACAACAAGCAGGCATGACATTCTGGGATCATCTCGACGTGCTCCGCGCCCTATTTTTGCGTTGTCTGGCAATTACAGTGGTGTGCGCAGCGGTGGCATTCTGTTTCCGTGACGAAATCTTCACCGTTGTCCTTGCTCCCCAGCATTCCGATTTTCTCACCTACCGCCTGTTTGCCGCATTGGGAAATCCGGTATCAGACTTCCACGTCAGCCTCATCAACACCGCACTGGCACAGCAATTCATCGTCCACATGCAAGTGAGCATGGCCATAGGCGTGATAGTGACTTCACCGTGGTGGGTGTTCGAACTGATACGCTTTGTGCTTCCCGCACTCTATAGCCACGAACGGCGTGCGGCACTGCCGGCCTTCGTGGCAGGCTACCTGATGTTCATCATCGGCATTGCCGTCAGCTATTTTGTTCTTTTCCCCCTTACTTTCCGTTTCCTCGGCACTTACCAGGTGAGTGCGGACATCCCGAATTGCATCACCCTCTCGAGCTACATCTCCACACTCTGTTCCCTCTCCCTGGCCATGGGACTGGTGTTCGAACTTCCCGTAGTATGCTGGATTCTTGGACGTCTAGGCGTACTCCATGCCTCCATGCTACGCACCGTACGCCGCCAGGCCGTGGTGGTCATTCTCGTGGCAGCAGCCATCATCACCCCCACAGGCGATGCCTTCACCTTATTGCTCGTCTCGCTTCCCATATGGCTGCTCTATGAAATCAGCATATTCCTGCTGCCGGAGTAATAGAAGACCAACGTTTTCTTAGAAAACGAAGGATGAAGTCCAACGACAAAAAGAAATGCTAGACCATAATGTCCGCACAGAAAACAGAGACGGGCACCATGGTCGGGCATTTCCTATTTTATAAACACTGCTTCCGGAACAGATCCGGAAAACTAATTTTTTATATAACACCCCTTTATGCATTAACGGCGAAGTTTCATGACAGCATCGCCCGCAGCATTGAAAATGACGGCGCTATCGCCTTCCACCCTTATGGAAGCCGTAGCACTTAATGCTTGCATGATGTTCGTTTCTGTCTGCATGGAACGTCCCATCTTGCGTGTCATACCTCCCTCGGAAAGTTGCAGGGACTTTCCTTTCTGGCGATATCCCCCGAAAAAGTTGTTCACGCTGGAATTGCCATGATAACGTCCGTCGGAAGTGAAAGTGATGCAGGGTTGTTCGTCGAATTCCGTAACGGCACTGCCGTCTACCTCCACGATGTTCCATGTGACATCGGTGAAGGCACTGCCACCCACATCCGTGGTACGGCAGGCGGTGAAAACGGTAAGGCAAGTCATAGTAAAAAGAATACAGAGGATTTTCTTCATGATTTATTTGTTGTTTTGTGAAAATTACAGATTTGTATGATGGGGAGATACTTGAAACAGTGAATCACTTTCCACCGATATTGAAACGTATTCCCATTTTCAAGGAGAAATTCACGGGACGTTCCCCATAGGCCGTACTCAACGAAGAGTGGTTGTCGAAATAATATCCGATACCGGGTTCAACATAGCACGCAGCATGTGGAGAAATCCTGTATTGTGCACCGGCCGACATCTGCAATGACCACTGCGAAGGACGCGAAGCCGACGTATCGGCGTCATCAGGACTATCGGTATGTACGGCTACACATTTTTCCCATTTCCCACCTCCACCGACATATACATCCCAGGCTTTCTGACGGTATATACCGACAATCGCCCGCAAGGGTACACCCACAAAATGTGCCTTCTGATGGCTAACGGCAGGCGGCAAAACCTGTTCGAACGTTGAAGCCAGAATGCTGTACGACAGACCGGTCTCGAGTGCCAGGCGCGGGGCTATGGGAAAGCATACATCAAGTCCGAACTGGAACGGCGGCAAATGCTTCTCACGTACATTGCCCGTTGCAACCGAATTCTGTAACGGTTCGGCAACCATACCGTCTTCAGGAGACTGCAAAGCCTCATTATAGACCCTCAGGTTAGGGACATTATTTGTCTGCCGGCCAAAGGTATTTCCAGAAACCCAGACTTGTCCGCTGACACCTTCACGGAACCTGTTTGCTCTGGCAGAAGAACCGGCACTGGCAACCATCCGGCTCTTTCCTCTCGCACTGCTGAAAGCAGATTTGCTTCCCGACGACAGCACACGATAGGTCGTTTCATGGTCCGTCGTAGCATCCGGAAGTGTCTCTCCCCCCTCAATCCCGGTTTTCGAGTAGGTTTCCGTATTTTCAAGAGCCTCCATACGGTCTTGCAACATAGTCTCTTCCGTCATCTCGTTCTGACGCTGTGTATGGGCAGTGACTATTTCGTGATCCTCTTTCTGCACTTTACCGAAAGTTCCCTGCCCTTTCGCTGACACATTCATTTCACGCCCATCCGAAGGCAGCGACCGGACTCTGCTAATGGCAGAGGCGGACTCCGGCATCATGCCCCCTACAGGCCGCGCCGAAACATTCGCAGGCGAAAGGGAATCTCCGGCAATTGCCAGCATCGAAGCATCGTTCACCGCACCACGATGGAAGACAAGCACAAGGGCACAAGCGGCAGCGACGGCACCGGCTGACGTCCACAGCCATGGACGCAGACGGAAGGAACGGGGCGTACCAGGAACCGTGCCATGGATATGCTGCGCAGGAAACGCCGCTTCAATCCTTTCCCACACGTCGGGCGGCGGCGGAGTTTCCAGACCGTCGAGCTTCCGCCTTAGAAGTTGTTCGAATTTCTTGTCTTTCATGGTCGTCATATGCTCTTGCCTTTCCCTTCGGCCGGCTTGTTGCCGTTGCCTTTCCCTTCGGCCGGCTTGTTGCCGTTGCCTTTCCCTTCGGCCGGCGACCTTCGGTTTTGGGCTTCGTGAATCATTTTCAGTAACAGACGCTTCGCCCTGCAATACTGCGAGGCCGATGTCATGGGCGAGATTCCCAGCATGGCGGCTATCTCCTTGTGGCTCTTCTCCTCGAAAACATAAAGGTTCAGCACATTGCGATAGCCTTCGGGCAATTTGCGCACCATGGCGAGCACATCTTCCGGAGGAATCTGCTGAAGTTCGTCAAGGTCTTCTTCGCTCACTTCCACATCCTCCTCCAACGGCGAGGTGGGCATCATGGCCTCCCGGCGCAACATCGACATACATTCGTTGCCGGCAATGCGGGCTATCCACGCCCACAGTCCACCCTCCTGACGGTATTCAAAGCGGTCGATGTGACGGAACACCCGAATAAAGGTTTCCTGCATGGCATCTTTCACATCTTCCTCGTCAGAAAGGTAGCGACGGCAAATGGCACAGACCTTCCCGGAGAAACGGGCGTAGAGGTCTTTCGACGCGCCTGTCTCACCGTCCCTGAAGCGTTGAATCAGGATGCTGTCTGTGTTTTTATCCGGCTTTTGCATGAAGGTTTTCTGTAAAGAAGAATGAATGAACCGTGTAAACATTGCACGGAATATGGGCAAATATCGCTGTTTTCTGCGAATTTTCGCCTGTCGCGGTGCAATAATCTGCCGTTTCTTGCATTTTTAGGATAACAGTCGTATAGTCCGGCAACCATTGCACACCATCGATATTCGACATATAACATAAACATTCAACAAAATACCATTCAATGAAAAAGTTTCTTTCCTTTGCGGGTTTCCTTATGGTACTCGCTTCTTTTGTATCGTGCCTCAACGACGACGAGGATAGCGTCAACTCCTACTACGGCATGTTCACCATTGGCAAACAGGGCGACACCTACGTCCTCTACGGCGACCGGAACGTCATCGCCTACCCTACCGCTGCCAGCGTCAGCAACCTAACTTCCGGAAAGGGATTCGGCGAAAACAAACGTGCCGAATTCTACTTTGAATATGACAGGACCAAGGTAGAAGAGACAGAAAAGGGAAGCATTGTACGCGACGTGGATCTCCGTGGCGGACAGTACATCCAGACCCTCCCCATCAAGCTTCCGGCAGAAGCAGAAGCCGAAAACATCAATATTCCCGACAGCATCTTCCCCATCAGCCGTATGGATCAGGTGTGGACAGCCAACGGCTACCTCAATGCCATTGTCACCGGAAACTATTCCTCGAAGGACATGAAAGGCATACGCCCCACAGTGAACATGATGCTCGAATACAACGAGAATGAACACAATACCGCCACCCTCCGACTGCTCTACAACCGTCACAGCAGCAAGACGGAATCGGCTGCCGGAAGCACACAGTTCATCACATCGTACGATGCCAAGACACTGCTTCAGGTACCGGGCTCCGACTCCATCAGCGTCACTGTGCTTGCCGACGGGACCGACCCGTTGAAAATTAAGGTGGCACGCCGCGACCTCATGAAGCCCAGCGGCGTATAATACCGCACAGCACGCCGCCCACAGAATACAACGAAAGACCTCCATACACTTTTTGGAAGTGTGTACGGAGGTCTTTTTCATTAGGGGATACATAGGGGATACAATGCCCCTTTATTTTGGAGCGGAGCGTCACTTCATGATATAAACGCCACGGGGGGCTTGTCCGGCAACGCGGCGACCGGAAAGGTCGTAGACTGCGGCCTTCGACGGGATGCAGAAGGTGCCACCAGGATGATAGAAACATTGTGGAGAGGGGATGCCCGATGCTGAGACGGGGGAATAAATGCCTACTATCTCGTCGCCGACACTGCACTCGGTGGCTGCCAACACGGGCGAACGATTGGCATCGTGGCCGTCGTAGGCCGTAAGGAATGCCACCACGCTGAGCCTTTCGAACTGCCAGCCGTCAGGGATTTCCACAGCATAACGGCCCGAAATGCAATCGTCGGAAACGGAATCTCCCCACGCCGGTGTCAGGACTTTCCGCAGGGCATGGCGATGATGGTATGTGCCAGAAGCGCCACGCTGCGTCTGACTGGCAATACTGTCTTCGGTGACATAGACGTTCAGACGGAGATTGCCGAGGGCATCGTCGAAAGGAAGCAACATGTCGCCCATCACTTCCACCTGCATGGTGCGAGCGCAGACATCAGGATCTACAAACAGCCGAAGGGCGGCAAAGGCCGGAACCTCCGCAGCTTCGGCATACTGGCGTTTCAAACCCTCGAGGGTGATTCCCGTCACGGGGGTACCGTCAGCATAGATGTCGGGAAGTGCATCAGCGAAATTTGTACGGTCGAACATGACGGCAGGAGCATAGAGCTTGTCCGTAGGATAGAACCACAGCATTTCCTCACTCTCGGGAACCGTAAGTTTGTCCGTCAGAAAACCGGCATGATGAATGACCTCGATGATGTCCGTCCTGTCCTGTGCAAAGAGCATGACACTCTTGTGGACATTGGGGCAGTTCGTGCAGTTTTCCGTAGAGAATTCCTCCATGAGTATGGTACGCGGAGTGAAATCCTCCTTTCTGCACATGAAGTCTGCCGCCTCCGACAGGTTGTCACCGGGGCTGGCATCGTCACCACCGTTGACTTGCGTCACGGCCAACGTCAGTTTCCCAAGGAAATCCCGGTAGGGCGTGGGGACAGTGAAGGCAAAGCGTCCGGAACCTCGAGGCTCTACCGCATCTGTGCTGCAAGCCTCGGAGTGCAGGACCTCATCGCCTAAAGACACATCGACGATGAACCCCTCCACAGCCTCCGTCCCCAAGTTTACGAAAGTGCCCTCAAAACGCATGTTCTTTCCCATCCAGCCATAATGCGGCAGACGCGACCAGGTGAGCAGGACATTGCGCTCCGGCAAACGCACTCCGGTAAGGACAGCCTGGAACGAAGCCCTCATAGCGTCCTTTACGGGTTGCCATTCCCCTCCGTTCACGCGTCTGTATTCTTCACAAGGGAGCAAAGGGTCGGCATACCGCAGGTATCTGGCTCCGAGAATTTCATAACCCATGACCAATGGTCCGTCGTCGGGAATGGTGAACGGCATGTCAAGCGTAACAGTGTTCCATCCCTTCTTCACACCAGTTGTCACCCATTCGGCCAAAGGCTCGGCATCGAGTGAACGGGCTACGAATAACCGCAACGAGTCCTCGCCCGTAGGGGCATAGAGGTCGAGGCGGAAACCGCTGATGCTACAACCTCTAAAGGCTGCGAGCGTGGCATCGGCATAGCACAATGCCGCACCGGCAGCACCTGCTGTACCTGCGGAAATGAGATATGCAGAACGATTGGTGCTGTTGCCCAAAAGGATGCTGGAATCGTCTTCGGCACGGAGCGAAAGGAATGTACTCAAAAAAAGGATGGACGATAACAGGGCTTTCAGATATTTCATATAGGCTTTCTGTAAGTGAAAGAGGTACAATGGGAAAAAAGTACAAAGGACAAAAAGACAAAGGAGGAAAGAAAAGCGCCTACAACGGAACTTTCCTTCCCTCCCTCTTTCAAACTAAACAGTAATTATGGGGGACTGCATGCGGAAAGCTATCGAACGAACTTGAAGGATTTCTCCCCCTCTGCTGTAACGACCCGTACGATGTATGTGCCTGCAGGCATATTCGACAGCGCGAAAACATATCCCTGGCCACCACGAGCCACCTGATGTCCGGCAGCATCGTAAAGAGTTGCCGTGCTGTAACGGCCATTGACAAAGAGGTGTTGCCCCTTGATGTCGATATCCACTTCAACAGCATCGGGATTCACGCCCTGAACTCCTACCTGGTAATCATCAGCAAGCAAGAGTGCAGGGGCTTCACCTACACCGTATCCGAGGCTAATGACGACACCGCCGACAAGAACCTTACCGTCATCGCTGCAGGCACGGGTGTAAGGCAGGCTGCCGTTCGACTGCTTGTACTTGTTCCCGAAGGCATCGCCACAGAGAATAAAGTCGTCGAGAAACACCATTTCATCGTCTGGGGTATACATAAAATACTTGTTCTCGAGCGTGGCAGTTTGGTAATAGCCATAGACATTGTTGTGCGCATCGATGGTGCCGCAGATGCCTCCGTTGAAGTTCACCTCTGCAATCAGATTGCCGTCATCGTCGTATTCCGCCTCATTGCCGCACTCGAAAAGTTGGATGAGCTGTCCGTCGCGGATGATGACGGGGTTGAACCCACCGCTTCCGGCCTCGTTCATGCCACAAATGAGCGTACCATCGTCGCTGATGTCGTAGACCATGAAGGTGGTGAAGTTCACCGAATCTTCCACGGTTTTCAACTCCCCATTGTCATAGAGCTTGCTGTTCTTGTAAATCTGGTCGAGCATGGTGAGTTCGTATTCGCCTTCCGCATTGCGTTTCCACAGTGCCGGGGCATGCACCACGCGCTCAAGGAGTCCGAAGGGAGTGTCCTTGTAACCGCGGGTGACGTAGAAGTGTCCGGCAATGACGCTTCCATCGGCCGAAATGGCACGGGCGTCGTTGAGGAAATCGGTATTGACGGCATAGTATTCGGAATAGTCCTCAGGAACGGGAAGTGCCTTCCAACCATCCTCAGGAGTGTAGATTCCGGGGTACACCATAACAGGCGATTCCGGGTCTTCCTCATCCCGAATCTCGAAACTGCCGACCATCAGACCGCTGTTGCTGACGTCGCGGAGGGTATAACGGTTGAAGTCCGCCTCGTTGATGAAAGAAATCCCCTCGGGGTCGGCAGCGTCCCAAAAGAAGCAGCACCCTGTACCGATGTTGTCGTCACATCCCACGGCAAAGCGACCGTTGGACGAGACATGGTAGAAATCGCCGATGGCTGGGTATTCATCGCCATAACAGTCCTGCCAGGTGGATTCTGAAAAGTCATAGAACTTGTAGGCATCGAAGTTCTGGGCATGGACAGCCGCTCCAATCCCACAAAGGGTCAGCAATAAAAATTTTTTCATCATGAACTATTTAGATGAATGGTTATATAAATGATGATATAAAATAACTGGACAGAAGAAACATTTTCCATCCGGCAAGAAACATTGAATCATTCTTCGTTTTACTTCGTCTTCTCGCCATGGCAAAGATAAGCATTCCTCCCCATATGGGAAAGGAGGTGACGCCATATTTCCCGTAATGAGAACAAATGAGATGGGAATCGTATGACATGATGTGGCAAAATGATTGTATGCCCATTTCTGACACTCACGATGATTTCTGCAAGGCTACACTCAGAGGTTCTCAACCTGGATGGGACATTCCTTTCACATTCCGGGCGGCTGAGGGGAAAAGAAAACCGGTACGGTCCCCCCCCAGAAAAGAGAGGTGCCGTACCGGACTTCCTAAAAAATTAGTGCCCGTATGCCAAAAT
>SAMEA3663097__coassemble_830_pt1 | contig 13199 bp, 12 predicted proteins | sample SAMEA3663097__metabat2_low_PE_001 | metagenome-assembled genome bin SAMEA3663097 (sample SAMEA3663097) | pig gut metagenome | biome: pig gut; feature: pig-associated habitat; material: faeces | place: France | collected 2012 | reverse complement strand
TGAGCTTTTGGTTCTTGTCCTCGTCCCTAAGAATATCGCCAAATTTTCAACGACAGAGAACAAGCAGACTAGAGGTTCACGTCAATAGGGCGTGGGTCGTTCTATGCTTGTCGGTCGTATGGTCACTTGGCGGTAACCTTTAGGGAAGGCAAGCAGAAGAACGGTGTCACGCCTTTTCTTTGCCCACAATCTATCAATTCCTAAAAATCATATCTGACTATGTTACGAGGAAAGAAAACATTCAAATGCGATGACTGCGGCCACACCTTCAAGGCTCTCGACATCGAATGGCAAGCAACGGCATATTCCCAGCCGATGCCCTGCCCCAAGTGTGGCAGCCGCCACACCATGCCCGTCTCCTTCTTCTGATGCACTGACCGGAAGACATACAAGGAAATGAATGATACGTTGATTGATTCCGCTACAAGACGTGGTATCTGAATTGGAGAATTCTGCGTCATCGGGAGTCAATACCGAACCGGCAGGTATATTTTGGACGTTGCCAAATCAAAGAACGTTATTGTGTCCAACTAACATATTCTTCAACCTAGGTCGGCTTGCCAACTATTTAGAGTAACTCAACTATATAAATTATGGAATTACAGAAAATGACAACAATAGCCCAATCGTTAGGCTTTAATGATTTGATGGCTGAACTAAACGCTCTTGCTCAGCGTCAGGAACAGGAGAACTGCCCATTAATTCTACCTTTAGTCGGAGAATTCAGTTCAGGCAAGACAACGCTGATAAATGCGCTTACGGATTCCAAGAAACTTGAAACAGCAACAAAACCAACAACAGCAACAATCTACCAAATTCATTTTGGTTCTGAATCATGTCATGCGACTGTTTATTACGAAGATGGCAAACATATAGAGGTGGAAGATATAGCAGAGTTGAAAAATGATGCTATAAATGATGCTACTATTGTTGATGTCTATGACACCTCCAACAAAGTTCCTTCTACAACAATTCTTGTTGACACTCCGGGATTGTCATCTCCTGACCCGCGACACAAGCAGACGTTGGTGGACTTCCTCCCTCAGGCTGACGCTATTCTGTTGGTATCTGATATCAATCAGCAGATTACCCGTTCAATAACAGATTTTATTAAGACAATGTCTCTTGCTAAACGCCAGATATTTCTTGTCTTGACTAAAAGCGACACAAAATCAGCAAGTGACCTAATTGCTGCAAAAGAATATATCTCAAAAAACACAGAGATTCCATTAGCACAAGTGGCATGTGTGTCTGCGATAAAAAATGACATGTCTGAACTGTATGATCTTTTTGACTCTATCCAAAAATCCAAAGGTGACATACTTCAGAAAGTCAACGAGCAGAGACTAAGCAATATTGCAAAAGAGATGCTTGGACGAATTGACAGATTAATGTCAGCATCATCTTCAGACAAGGAGACCGATGAGGCTATTCATGAACAACAGCACTCGCTTGACAAGCTTAACAGAAATATTGACAGATTGGTTTCTGACTTACGCTCAGATATCAATGATATAGAGACATCCATATCTCGCGAATTCGAGGACAAGGTCTTTGATAGTTTAGACACTATTGTTGCTGGAAACAGCAATGATTTTGATAGTGAGGCAATCTCTACCATTAACAGCTTGTCTTCTTTGCTGTTTTCTGACTATAAGGTTCAGGTACAGAGAAGACTAAGGGAGAAAGCTGAGTCTCGTTCACAGTCAGATGATGCTGTCAATCTCCGTTCAATTTCCGAACTTGATATGTCTTCCTACGCAATAAACGGGCTTAGTTATAATCTCAACTTGAACACTATTGGTCATGAAAAGGATGGCGCAATATCTAATGGGTTGAAGGTTGCTGCTGCGGTCGCTGCGGTCGCAACGGCAGGATGCGCTCTTGCAGGTGCAGCAGGAGGTGTTGCTACAGCAGGTGCAGCCACGGGTGCAGCCTCAAGTGCAGGTGTAACGGCAGGCGCAGCCGCATCTTCTGCCAGTGCTTTAGGTGCAGCAGACTTGGTACTTGATGCAGGAACTATATTATACGCACGAAGTAAGTTAAGTAAGATGGAAAGAATGGCAAAGTTTGCAGGACAGGCCAGCGAGCGTCTTACAAAGATTAACGATGCTGACCAGAAATTTGGTGAACAAATGGGTGCCAGCAAAGGAATGGTTGAATCTTTAGTTGGTTTTGTAACAGAGAATATGTGCAGCAAACCCCAGCGTCGTCGTGCCATAATTAACTATATTGACGGGACTCTTGCGCCACAATTCAAGTCGGAATTGTCACAAATATCTAATGCTTTGACCCAAGCGATAAGTGACATACTCCACCAAGAAGCATCTACGTCAGCAGAGCAAATGGTTTCGGCTCTTAATGAGCTGAAATCTGCAAGAACAGCAAAAGAAGCCGAGTTTAAGGAGCGAATGGCAAAGCTCAAGGATTACAAACGTGAATTATCAATCTTATAATCAATGAATATGTTTGAAGTACTTTTAGGAGCGGCAATAGGAGCTGCAGGCGTTTATTTGTTAAAAAATCAGTCTGGCAAGACTAAAAGCCAGTCTCAGATATCTAGTCTTACTCGCGAAGTAGATATTCTCACAGAAGAGAACAACAAACTTTCAAAGAGATTCAAAGAAGCAGAACGTCAGATTGAAGATCTCTTGCGTGAGAATGAAAAGCTTCACAAGGATTCCAAATCCATTGATGATGATAAAGATGACCTTGCTGATGAATTAGATACGGCAAAGAACAAAATAAAGCGTCTTGCCTCTTTAAATGAAGAACTAACCCAGAAGATGAATGAGTACAAGAGTGCTCGGGATGCTTATGAGGTTGAACTGAACCAACTTAGAAACAAATAACTATGGATGTAATGACATTAGTCTTTGTTGCTATTGCGGCTATCGTTGGTATTGTATTAGGCAAATTTATCTTCGGAGGAGGCAACATTTCTTCCGAAGACAATGTTTCAGAAGCTTTAGACAACAGTAACAGTTCGGTTATTGATGCCCATGAGCAGAAGATTGCTCAGTTGACGAAGCAACTGAATGAAAGTAGCTCACAGGCAAAACAAATAAAAGAGAAATATGAGTTTCTCTTAAACCAATCAAAGGAGCAGATAACTCAATTGAACGACAAGCTTAATTCTGCTATGAATGGCGGCATTGATGATGTCGTAAAACAGCAATTGAAGGAAGTTGAGACACTTCAAAAGAAAAACTCAGAATTAGAACAAGAACTTCAAAAAGTTGAAGAACTAAAATCAAAAATTCAAAGTTTTGAGTCGGAAATCGCCAACATCGAGAAGTTAAAGAGCAAGATTAAAAGTCTTGAGGAAGACAATGACGACCTTGAAGATGATCTCGATGATGCCAAGAAAAAACTCAAGAAGAAGGAACAAGAATGCTCTGAACTTCAGCTTGAGATGGATAAGGCATCACGCGAGATAAAACGGTTCCAAGAGGATTTGGCAACGGCTAATGAGCAACTCGAAGACAAGTCAAAAGAACTTGCTCTTAAAATGGAATCACTTTCTTTTGTTAAAGAGATCTTGACTGCGGAAAAGACAAAAGATGCTTCAATTTCCAAGTTGTATTCAAAGGTTGACGGTATCCGTGAGTATATTAGTGAAGAATTGAAAGATGTTTTAGGTGACATCATAGATCTCAATGCTAATGTCAATGAAGTCTTATTCGGAAATGGTCTTGACCGATGGGCGGTAACGGCCAAGAAGTCATGGATAAGTGGAAAAACTTCAGTAGCCTTTGTTGGTGAGTTCTCTGCTGGAAAGACCTCTATTGTGAACAGAATACTTTCGCAAGATGACCCTAATGTACCAAGACTTCCTGTAAGTGCTAAAGCAACTACTGCAATACCTACATATATATCTGGAGGCAAAGGTGTGTATTACCAATTTGTTACGCCTAACAATGAACTTAAAAGCATATCAGAGGAAACTTTCAAGAAGGTAACTAAAGAAGTTCTAGACCAAGTAGAGGGTGTTTCTGCACTGATACAATACTTTGTCATGACGTACAAGAATCCTAATCTTGACAAAATGAGTATTCTTGACACTCCCGGATTCAATTCTAATGATAAGGAGGATGCGGAAAGAACCATTGAAGTTATTAACGAATGTGATGCCTTGTTTTGGGTCTTTGACGTAAATGCAGGAACTGTCAATCGTTCATCTATAGACTTAATCAAGAAACATCTGACGAAGCCTCTATATATAGTCATAAACAAGGTTGACACAAAGGCAAAGTCGGAAGTAGATAAAGTTGAGCAACTGATTAGAAAAACATTGTCGGATGCAAAACTGAAGATTCAAGGCTTTATCCGCTTCTCGTCGAGAGCACCTTTATCTGACATTATGAATCCTATAAAATCAATACAACATGATTCGGATAAAGAAAATTATATTGGCACATTACTTCAAGCTCTGAATGTCTGGCAAATCGAGCAAAATAATGATGTCAAAAATTCTCAAAAAGTGGCTGATAAGATTAGGCGTCAAAGTGAGAATTTAGTACAGAAATACAATAATGCAATGAATGTGTTGGCAAGAGACTGCGAAACGGTTTCCAGCATACCTCAATATAACAGCAGGTGGTTAAGCAAGGATGATTATAGAATGTCTCAGGAGGAGTATCAAGAAATGATAGAACTTCTTGACCAGATTAGAGACCAGCATACAGATAATCTTTGTAGTCTGTACAATCAACAAATGGAGAAGATCCAAGAACTTGAAAATGCCTGGACTAATCTTGAGGAGGAAAAGGATAAGTGGAAAAGACTGTCTGATTGCATAATGATCCTTCAGAAAAAGGTTAACGAATTAAAAAAGATGTAAATATAATGGCACAAAATTTCTTTGAAGAACTTCAAGAGAAGAAGCAAAATCTCAAAGTTCTGGCTACTAAAGCAAAAGAATATGGCTGGATAGATGCAGACCGTGAACAAGAAATCATTGAAAAACTAAACAATGATGTTCTGACTATTGGTGTTATTGGGCAAATGAAATGTGGCAAATCTACATTTCTTAATTCTTTTGTTTTTGAGGACGACGTACTTCCTGCTGCAACTACTCCTATGACTGCAGCACTCTCTGTCATTACATATGGAGAGGACAAGAAGATTGTTGCGGAATTCTACACAAAGGACGAATGGGAAGAACAGAAGGTCCAGGCTATGCGTTCATTGGATGATGTCAGAGGCAATGCGTTGGAAGAATCCAAAGTCAAAGCTGCAAAAGAACTTGTAGAGAAGTCGTCAAAATTAGGCACTAAGCTATATGACTATCTTGGAAAAACTCAAGAAGACTCTTTCGAACATCTTATAGAGTATGTCGGTGCAGATGGAAGATACATTTCAATCACCAAGTCTGTCACTATATATTATCCCGTTGAATATCTCAAAGGCGTAGAGATAGTTGATACACCAGGGTTCAATGACCCTATTGTGTCGCGTGAAGAACGCACAAAGGCATTCTTGAACAAGGCAGACGTTGTCCTACTGATGCTGTATGCAGGACGACCGTTTGATGCTACAGATCGTGACATCCTGTTTAAAAATGTTGCAGAATGCGGGACGGGCAAAGTACTTATTGGCATAAACAAATATGACATTCCTGCAGCTGGAGAGAAGGATCCAAACAATCCACGTCGTTATATAAAAGAACCTGAAGATGAGGAGCAGATAAAGCAATACGTAAAGGATGAACTGATTAAGGCTTGCAAAGACTGTAACGATAACCTTATGAAGGACATTCTGCGTGAAACAGAACCAATTCCTTTGTCGGCGGAAATGGCATTACTCTCTGAATTACCAATGAGTGTAATAACTTCATCAGATGCATACTCATATGCTTGGAATAGAGACTGTGAAGCTTTTGATGTCAGCAGCCAGAAAGAAATGAGGGAACTTAGTCACTTAGACAATCTTGTCGATGCAATAAAACATGTTGTTGAGGTGGAAAAGGAAGAAATTCTTATTCGCAAACCACTAAACGCGATAGTTGCTGCTGGTAACAAACGCAAAGAAGATATAGAACAAGGCATACAAGAAGCGTCACTTATTATTAACGCACTTAATCAACCTGATGATGAGTTGGATGAGATGCTGGAAAAAATAAAGAAAGCGAATCGTCGTATGCAGAAGAAAGTCGATACACTTGGTGAAGACATTCAGTATCAGATATCAGAAATCGTTCGAAAAGGAAGAATCCAACTTGAAGACAGTGTTGACGGAGCTTGTAATCGTATGTATGCATTGATTGACGGAATGGGACGATTCTCATCTGCTCAAGAAGTTGCTACTCAATTACAAAGACAGTCACAATCACTTGTCACAAGGACTCTCAAGCGTGAAGTTGAGAATGTCAGTGAAAATGCCAAAGGAAAGATAAAAAGTTGCATAGAAGATTTCCTTGGTAGTGCTGATGATATTTTGATGAAATACCTGCCGGACTACAATAGTCGGGATTTCATTAAAAAGATAGAACGAGAAATAAACGTAGAAATTGAAGATAATGAAATATTTGACTCTAAAAATGCTATCAGCATTAATGATGATTATAGCAGTACATTAATTGGTAATCTCGTGTTTGGACAGGAAGGCAACAAGGCTTCATTGTCTGCAAAAGTTGATCAGATAAAAGCAACTGATGTTTCAAGTTTCCTTGATACGGCATTTAGCCGTAGAGATGCAATTTTGTCAAGTGTAAAAGCAAAGGTAATTGACAATCTAATCATACCTCTTGAAAAGCAACTTGAGGACATAGTTGCGAACAAGGACAAGAAAAATCAAAAACTTCAAGAGAATAAAGAGATGGTTGAGGCTCTTAGGGCTGATCTTTCTGTTATCAACGAACAGATTAAGAGCATAATGTAATATTAATATTTGGTGGATGGTATATACCATTCACCAATAATCCTTTTAACTATGAACCTAAACGAAATTCTGGATGGTGCAAGGAAGAAAAACGGCGAATCTTTTTCTTCAAATTATCACAAAACGAACATATCCTCCCCAAGCTCACCATCGTTTTCTTGCATAGATGATGAAGATATGCAGGACAGTTGTTCTCAGCCTGTATATGAATCAAAGGCTTCACAACTAGAGCCGCAAACCGCCAATACATCGGATGACATTGAACTTGCAGTAAAACGGTTGATATCGTCAGAATATAACGTACCAGTTGCGCAACTACACTCCTATACGGTTTTGTATGATATCGTGCGAGGCAACATTCCAATGTTATGTTGGAAAATAGAGCAAGCGTTTAATGTAAATCTTGCTGGTAAAGAGAAAGCAATTCGTACAGTTGGAGATTTATTTAACGCTGTAAAACGACTCAATCCTTCAAATATTGCTGATTACCAGTCTGATGACGACGACTATGATGATGTTGACTGTGAATATGTTCAGAAAGAAGGGGAATGCTCAGAAATAGAAATTGAAGGTGTTTCATACGGGTATGACGAGGATTCTGGAGAAGTGACATTAAATATAAAGAGAATTGAGAACAATTCTTCAGAAACCACGGGACATTTGAAAATTGTATGTTGGGTTTCTGAGTACAGGCTTGAAGATGAATGGCAGAACGACAACTTCTTTTCGATAGGAGAAGAAGTGCAAGGCGCATTAGACAGTAATCATTATTACAAGGATATAGAAGCCGAGTTTCAATTGGATTCAGAAGATATTCCAGAAACCAGATGGCATTTTGTATTCACAATTAACGAACTGAACGAAGATGGCAACTGGTATATAATAGACCAACGTAACGGAGAATGCCATTTGACCTCTTCTGATATAAACACCTTGATTTCTATTTTCGTTGAGAAATTGGGGGTTGACTCTGACGATCTAAAATATGAATCACATCTTGAAGATGATTTAGGTGCCGATGAGTTAAATAAGGTTGAAATAATAATGGAACTCGAGAAGGAATTTGGGATTTATATTCCAGATGAAGAAGCAGAAGAACTGCAAACTGTTGGTGATGTAATTAATTATCTGGAAAATAATCTGTAATAACAGCGTTTTAATATAGTTCCACATCTCTTCTCCCCCGCTTCCGGCTGAGCCAAGGTTTCTCACATACACGAGCCGTAAAGGAAATAGGGGAACCCCGGGGTAGTTGACGGAAAACCCGCCAACAGGCTGAGGGTCGTAGGGACAGGTACCCTGGTCCACTCTTTCGGGTCGATGAACCTGTCCCCTATGATTTGTTATTTTTCATCCGGATGGCAGTGTTGAAATTGAACCAAAATAACTATAGTAATTCATGATTAACGAACAATTATACAAACTATACGCATCGCGCATACAGGGCATCAACGCCCTGTATGCCGACCTTGATGCAAAGGGCATAAAGGATTATGCGGGACCGCTGCTGCCTTATTGTTGGGAACAGAAGTATTTGGAGTCAAGATATCGATTGGTGATATTCGGACAGGAAACAAATGGATGGTACTGCGACTATATGAACTCGGAAGAGGAAATAAGGAATAACGTCGGGATGTACAAGGACTTCAGACTCGGCGCAGAGTACAACTCGCTCTTTTGGCAGTATGCCCATCGTTTCAATATGGAGCTGAACGGGATGGACGACTTGAACTTTGTGTGGATGAACGTCAACAAATTCGGTAGCGACAGTGGAGTCGGAAAGCCCGTACAGGCTGTTCTCGACGATGAGGTGAAGTATTACAATCTTTTGGCTGAGGAGCTGGCAATATTGAAGCCTGACGTTTGTCTGTTCTTGACCGGCCCGAATTACGATCAGGACATAGCAAGTAAACTGCCAGATGTAGAGTTCCATAGCCTTGGGGAGTTTGGTGAGCGTGAGGCAGTACGGCTTAGCTCGAGATATTTGCCTCACCATTCCTATCGCACTTACCATCCAGGATATGGCAACAGAATTTCTGAAACATACCAGAGGATATTGAACGCAATCCTGTCGGATTGTAAAAAAAGGAATTAAAACATTTTCGCTTATGCCACAGATTGTAAACTTAGGAAGGGAACTCTTGCGTATCAATACGCAGAAGAACTGTGTGGAGTATTCGCAGAATGGGGGAAGGAGCTGGGTGATGAGGTGCTGTAACGGTTCGTATGGCGAGTTCCGTGACTTGCTCGTGTATGGTCGTGAGTTGCTGGCTTGCACCAGTAAGGGGCTTTATGTAAGTACCAACGAGGGACGCTCGTTTGCCCCACGCTGCACGAATAACTCATATGGCGACTTCCTCAACCTGCAAGATTCAGGAACCGAACTGCTTGCCAATACAAGCAAGGGACTATACTATTCGAGGAATGAAGGGCGTTCGTGGGTGAGGAGATGATGTTGTCATACTTATGACAGGAATTTCTTAGAAGGTACAGTGAACAGGGCAATGTACTTATGTGTTTGAAAAAAAACGCTAAGACCCATATATCAGCGTTTTTCTGTTATTGCTGTCCGTCAAGACTTCAGGAGGATGGCAATATTCTTTTCATAAGTTCGTACATGAACGTAACGACATGAAAACCCGGCAGGAATGATGAAGGAGGAGAAAAAAGGATTGGAGCCGCTTATGACAGCGGACGATGTTGAAGTGCCAGAAATTCCTCGTTGCTTATCGTGGCATCAGGCAAGTTCAACTTCTCGGAAGTGACAGCTCCTATCGGTGAACGTCCGGTAATGGCAAGCGAAATGACCGTGAAACAGATTTCATCGGCACGCTCCGGTACCGCCTGCATGATGGCACGGGCACAATTGATGATGGTCGATCCCGTAGTGATGACATCATCGACGATGGCAATGTGCAATTGCTTTTTCCCCTTACGGTCCTTCTCATCCAAGGCCTTGAGGATGGCCTTACGTCGCCCCTCAAAGGCTCCGACCACATTCTCCCGCCGCTCCATGGCGTGGAATTTGGTCTGTGACACATTGTATTTCCGACGGCGCACGAGACTGGCAATGGGAATGCCCGTGCGTTTCCGGATACCACGAACGATGAGTTCACTTTGGTTATAAGTACGCTTCAACAGACGCAGAAGATGAATGGGGATAGGCTGTAGCAAGTCGACACCGTCAAAAATTCCGCTCGACAGGGCATCATCTGCGATGAATGTGCCGGCCCACTCGCCCAAGGCCTGTGCATGGCGGTATTTGATGGATGTGACGATACGCTGCGATCCCTGACCCTTGATGTAGTAGCACAAGGAATAGGCCCGGCAGATGGGGATGGCGCCTTCGAAACGCTGGAGGATTCTGTTCCATGGGCGCATCCGTTCATCCACATATGGCAGCCTCAACAAACAACTTGAACACACGAATTCCAACGCCGTGATTTCCCCACAAACCTCACAGCGTCCTCCAAACATAATGGAAAGTGCCAATTTCATAGGGTACGAAACGGAACGGAGGAACATGGACATGGCAGGCAAGTAATGGCGGAGTATCTGTATGGATGTATCCTTTGCACCCATAACGCAAGAGGGGGAGGACAAACCGTCCTTCCCCCTCTTTTCGCATATCTCTTAAGTTTTATTTAACGGATGATGGTGGCCTCGCGGTCAGGACTTACGCTGACAATGCTGATGCGGCATCCCGTCCTTGCTTCGAGCCAGTCGATATAATGCCTAAAGGCGGCGGGGAAGTCGGCCTCACTGCGGACTTCGGTTAGGGGAGTCTTCCACCCGGGAATTTCTTCGTAGACAGCCTGCCATCCTTCGGTGTCGTACGGCATGTCGGTGGTGCGGACACCGTCCTTCTCGTATGCCACACAGGCCTTGATGGTGTCAAAGCCGTCGAGCACGTCGCCCTTCATCATCACCAGGTCGGTCACACCATTGATCATGATGGCATAGCGCAGTGCCACAAGGTCGACCCATCCGCAACGGCGGTCACGGCCCGTCACGGCACCATATTCGTGACCGATGCGACGGAGTTCGTTGCCGGTCTCGTCGAAGAGTTCCACAGGGAACGGGCCGGCACCCACACGGGTGGAATAGGCCTTGAAGATTCCCCATACACAGTCTATCTTGTTCGGAGCCACGCCCAGACCGGTGCAGACACCGCCGGCGGTGGTATTCGAAGAGCTCACAAAGGGATAGGTACCATGGTCGATGTCGAGGAGCGAACCCTGGGCACCTTCTGCCAGCACGCTCTTACCCTCGGCAAGGGCCTTGTTGATTTCGAATTCGGTATCGGTAAGGTGGAACTTACGCATATATTCCACTCCCTCGAGCCAGGTGCGTTCCTCCTCGGCAATGTCGTAGTCGGTGAAATGAAGATCGCGCAGAATCTGCTCGTGGCGTTCCTTGAGGCGCTGGTACTTCTCAACGAAATTGTCGAGGATATCGCCAACGCGCAGTCCCACACGTGCTGCCTTGTCGGAATAGGTGGGGCCGATTCCCTTGCCGGTGGTTCCCACCTTGTTCTTGCCCTTGGCGGCCTCATAGGCACGGTCGAGCACACGGTGGGTAGGAAGGATAAGGTGTGCACGGCGGCTGATGTGCAGACGCTCCGTCAGGCTGTAGCCTGCAGCCTCCAGTTCGTGGGCTTCCTTCATGAAGAGGTCCGGTGCAATGACGCAGCCGTTGCCTATGATGTTCAGCTTACCCTCGTCGAAAATGCCGGAGGGAATGCTGCGGAGCACGAATTTCTTGCCTTCAAAAATAATGGTATGTCCGGCATTGGGGCCACCGGCAAAACGGGCGACCACATCATAGCGCGGAGTAAAATAGTCGACGACCTTGCCTTTTCCTTCGTCGCCGAAAACGATGCCGAGCAGGGCATCGACTTTTCCTTGTGACATAACGCGTGTTGATTTTCTGAAGAAAAGTGCAGCGGGGGCTTTTGCCGTATGTATAGGTTTTCGGATGCTGCCTCAGGGGCGGCACCGCCGGCAAAAGACTTCTGCACATGGTTTTCGCCACAAAATTACACTTTTATCACAGAATATGCAAAAAAACTTCGTACTTTTGCGGTTGAAACGCCCTCGCCCGGTCCGAAGTGGGCATCCGGGTCGGCGTTTTCAAAGGATTTTTTTCCAAGACATCAGCATGCACACTTCCCTCCAACTCCGGGTCACACCCGATATAGCCTACGACGAAGCACGCCTTCGGTCGTACGTTTCGAAGCAGCTCCAGGTGGCGGCTCCGTCCATCCACGCGATTCGTCTGCAACGCCGCAGCATCGACGCCCGCCAACGCACGGTATTCGTAAACCTTGCGCTGGAAGTCTGGCTCGACGAAGACCCGCCCGCACTCACCTTCACTCCCATCCGCTATCCCCTGGTAACAGACGCCCCGCAGGCCATCGTCGTCGGGGCAGGTCCGGGCGGACTCTTTGCTGCGCTCCGTCTGATTGAGGCGGGCATAAGGCCCGTCGTACTGGAACGCGGCAAGAATGTCCGCGACCGCAAGCGCGACATTGCACGCATCAGCCGCGAGCATATCGTCGATGCCGAAAGCAACTATTCGTTCGGCGAAGGCGGCGCGGGAGCCTACAGCGACGGAAAGCTCTACACACGCTCCAAGAAGCGCGGAAACGTGGACCGCATCCTTCGGATATTCTGCCAGCACGGTGCTTCGGCCGACATCCTTGCCGACGCCCATCCCCACATCGGCACCGACCGTCTGCCGGGCATCATCGAGGCCATGCGTCGCACCATTATCGGCTGCGGAGGCGAAGTGCACTTCGAACACCGTGTAGACGCCCTGCTACTCGAAGGCGACTGCGTCAGGGGAGCGGTCACGAACAACGGAGAGGAGTTTGTCGGACCGGTTATCCTTGCCACCGGACATTCCGCCCGCGACGTCTACCGCTATCTCTACAAATCGGGGATTGAAATCGAGCAGAAGGGCATTGCCGTCGGCGTACGTCTGGAGCACCCCTCCCACCTCATCGACCAAATCCAGTACCACTGCCGCGAGGGACGCGGCAAATACCTGCCCGCAGCGGAATACAGCATGGTACGGCAGGTGGAGGGACGCGGTGTCTATTCCTTCTGTATGTGCCCCGGAGGATTCGTCGTACCGGCAGCAAGCGGTCCGGAACAGGTGGTTGTCAACGGCATGAGTCCCTCGCACCGCGGCAGCAAATGGTCGAACAGCGGCATGGTGGTGGAGACACGGCCTGAAGACCTTGACGGCGAACTCCACGGATTCCTCCACGAGGCCATGAACGACAGTGGTTTCGCCACACAGCACCACGACAT
>SAMEA3663097__coassemble_826_pt1 | contig 13278 bp, 15 predicted proteins | sample SAMEA3663097__metabat2_low_PE_001 | metagenome-assembled genome bin SAMEA3663097 (sample SAMEA3663097) | pig gut metagenome | biome: pig gut; feature: pig-associated habitat; material: faeces | place: France | collected 2012 | reverse complement strand
AACGGCAATCCCGTAAAACGCTCCGACTTTTCCGGACGTAAGCTCATCCTTTACAGTTATCCCAAGGCCAATACCAGCGGATGTACCGCCGAAGCCTGCTCCCTGCAGGCACATCTTCCAGAACTCGCTGCAGCGGGGTATGCAGTGGTAGGCGTCAGCAAGGACAAGGAAGCGCTGCAGAAAAAATTTGCCGATGCCCACGGTCTGGAGTTCCCCCTCATTGCTGATGTCGACACCACCCTGCTCCAGACGCTCGGATGCTGGGGCGAAAAGGTGGCTTGTGGACGCCGCACCATCGGAACGCTCCGCACCACATATCTTGTAAACGAAGAGGGAATCATCGAAAAGATCTTTACGCCCAAGGAGATAAAGACAAAAATCCACGCCGAGCAGATACTGGCCTATCTGAACAGCCAGGCATAACCCCCGCAGGCAGAAGTTTTTTTTCGTCACAAGCCACAGACAACACATGCGTATACTCCGCCGCATAGCGATGTTCTACTTCGAAGGATTCCGCCAGATGACGTGGGGACGACAATTGTGGGTGATTATCCTTATCAAACTTTTTGTGCTCTTCGCCATACTCCGCCTGTTCTTCTTCCAGCCGGTGGCTCCAACCATTGCACAATAGAGGACCACATCTTCCCCAGCCCACCACCTTATCTCCAACCAACGACTTATTCATAACCTTACATCTTCTTATGAACGAACTGCTATTTCTTTCCCGTTTCCAGTTTGCCCTTACGGCATGCTACCATTGGCTCTTCGTGCCTCTGACACTGGGCCTCGGCATTGTCATGTCGGTAATGGAGACGCTCTATGTGCGTTCCGGTGACAGTTTCTGGAAACGTACAGCCCAATTTTGGCAAAAACTTTTCGGCATCAACTTCGCTGTAGGCGTCGCCACAGGCATCATCCTCGAATTTGAGTTCGGCACAAACTGGTCGAACTACTCTTGGTTTGTCGGCGACATCTTCGGTGCCCCTCTTGCCATTGAGGGCATCCTGGCCTTCTTCATGGAAGCCACCTTCATCGCCCTCATGTTCTTCGGTTGGGAAAAACTCAGCCGCCGCGCCCACCTGGCTTCCACCTGGCTCACCGTCCTCGGAGCCACAATCTCTGCATGGTGGATTCTTGTTGCCAATTCGTGGATGCAACATCCTGTAGGCATGGAGTTCAACCCCGAAACCGTACGTAACGAGATGCTCGACTTCTTTGCCGTAGCCTTCTCGCCGACGGCTATCATCAAGTTTGCGCATACTGTTCTCAGCGGATGGATGACGGGGGGCGTCTTCGTCGTTGCCGTCAGCTGCTGGTTCCTGCTCAAACGGCGGAATATGGACATGGCGAAACGCAGCATCAAGGTTGCCGCCATCGTCGGACTCATCGGTTCGATTGGTTGTATGGGTGCAGGCGACGCTTCCGGTGTGGACATTGCCAAGACACAGCCCATGAAGCTGGCTGCCGCCGAAGGCCTGGAGCAGGGTTCCAACGCAGCACCCTTCAGCATCGTACCCGGAGTGGAAATCCCCCATATGCTGAGTATCCTTGCCACCCACGATTTCAATGGTTTTGTACCCGGAATCAACGACATCACGCAGAGCGGATATACAAGCCAACAGGGCGAAACCGTAAAGAGCGGTGCCGAAAAGATTGCTGAAGGCAAACTCGCTCTGAAGGCTTTCAACGACTATCGCCAGTTGCGCAAGACCGACCCTGCAGCTGCCGAAAAGGCTCTTGAAGAATTCAATGCCCACAAATCCTACTTCGGTTACGGCTATCTCTCATCCCCCGAAAATTTGGTCCCCAATGTCCCCGTTGTGTATTGGGCGTTCCGTCTGATGATCGGTTTGGGTAGTTTTGTCGTCCTCATCTTCCTCCTCGCACTGTGGCTGGGTCACAGACAGCAACTTGAGCGCTTCAGACTCTTCCACTATGCCGCCCTGCTGGCTCTCCCATGCGTGTACATTGCCGGACAATGCGGATGGATTGTTGCTGAAGTGGGCCGTCAGCCCTGGGCCATCCAGGGACTGTTGCCGGTGAATGCAGGCATCAGCAGCCTCAGCAGCGGTCATGTTGTGGCCACCACCTGCATCTTTGCCGTCATCTTCACCGCACTGCTCGTGGCAGAAATCCGCATCATGCTCCGCGCCATCCGCGAATATCAGGCTTAAAATCAGATTCTGAAACGTCACACAAAAAAGACAGATACCGGACACATCGAACGATTCCTGCATCGATTCAGAATCTGTCCATCACAATGCAACAAACCCATCACAGTCCATTTCATATGACGTACCTTTTCCTACAACAATACTGGTGGTTCCTGGTCAGCCTCCTGGCCGGACTCTTCGTATTCCTCACCTTCGTGCAGGGAGCCAACAGCCAGATTTTCAGTCTTGGCAGTGACGAAGCCGAACGCAGCCTTATAGTCAATGCCACCGGCCGCAAATGGGAGTTTACTTTCACCACCCTCGTCACCTTCGGCGGCGCATTCTTCGCATCGTTTCCCCTCTTCTACAGCACCTCGTTCGGCGGGGCATACTGGGTGTGGATGCTCATTCTCTTCTCCTTCATCCTTCAGGCAGTGGCCTATGAATTCCAGTCGAAGCCCGGCAATGTCTTCGGTACCGACTGCTACCGCCGCTTCCTCGTATTCAACGGCATCTTCGGCCCCTTCCTTGTTGGCGTAGCCGTAGGCACATTCTTCAATGGTGCAGAATTCACCGTTGCCCGCGATGCCATGGCCACCGGTGCTCCCATCTCGTCGTGGGCAAGTCCCTGGCATGGACTTGAGGCGGTGTGCAACCCCTGGAATCAGGTTCTCGGCTTTGCCGTAATCATGCTCAGCCGCACGCTCGGCGCACTGTACCTGCAGAACAACATCAACGACGAGGCGCTGCAACCGCGTTTCCGTCGTGCCGTATTGGTGAATGCAGCCCTCTTTCTGCTCTCCTTCCTGCCTTTTGTCGCCTATCTGCTGACCGCACAGGGATGGGCAGTCGGAGAAGACGGTACCATCATGCTCGAAGAGTACAAATACCTTCACAATCTCCTTGCACTTCCCTTGGTATTGGTCCTCTTCCTCTTAGGCGTTGTGGCCGTCCTTGTCGGACTTTTCACTGCAATTGTTCGCCAAAGCCGTTGTGGAATCTGGTATGCCGGTACGGGCACCGTGCTCACCGTCCTTGCACTCTTCCTGACAGCCGGACTCAACCATACGTGCTACTATCCGAGTCTTGCCGACACGCAGTCGTCGCTGCACATCGGCAACAGTTCCTCGAGCGAGTTCACACTCTATGTCATGACGCTCGTCAGCGCACTCATCCCGTTTGTACTGGCTTACATCGTTTGGGCTTGGCGCAGCATTGACATTCCCGGACTCTCACGCTCCGAACTCGAAAAATCCGAGCACAAATACTGATTTCTATGTACTACTCCTGTTTGAAAAAACGGAATTCATAGATATCATACTATGGAAGGGGAGCAGGGTATCGCCCCGTATCCCCTTCTTTTTTTACTCTTTCAGTCTGCTATGACCATCACTTCTTCCATCCATCATCTCTTCCGTATGGTTCTGCTACCGCTCTGCATCGTTATTGCCGGGTGCGGAGAGATAGAACTGCCTGGGGATGACGACAAGGACACTCCCACCAATCCAGAAACACCATCGGACAACCAGGATAAAGACTCTCCTTCTGAAGACAATGGGAACGACAAACCATCCGGTGGAGAAGACGGAGACAGTCCGTCAGGAGGCGGAGGAAACACCGACCAGCCATCCGCAGGAGACGAGGACCAAAGCATACGACCCATCTCCGGCACCGGATGCAGCATTGTCGACGGCAAGCATCTGCTGCTGGAGGGGTATTTCTACATTTCGCGCAATGAATTGCCGGGATGCTACGGTGCATTTGCCGACCCCGACCTCTTTGCCGTCACCCTCGAATATGCCGACAATTACGAAGAGGAAGAACTCAAGAACTGGCGGATTCCCACTGAAGACGAGGCGAGAATACTGAAAATGCATCTTGATTCATACACCATGGAGTACGGCAAGGAGCCCCTGCCCCTCGTAAACACAGTCTTGTACGAGTTGGGATGGGATCCCATCAACAATTATCTCCGATACCTCTGTGCCAATGGCGAGAAAAGTTTTCGCCTTACTCCCGATGGCAAAGTCACGAAATCCGGAGCCAAGGCCACGTATTCCCTTCGCCTTGTCTGTCCGGAATGAGAGCAAGCCTTGCCAAATAAAACATCGGACCTACTCAGGCAACAATTTGAAGACTTATGCCAAGGAGGTCCGATGTTTTTGGGATTCCATGAAAGACGGCACCCATTGTCATGTCACCTATCGGTGCACAAATGACAATGGGTGCCGTTGAACGTTACATCCCTATTGGGTATGCAGCTTCCGGAATTTCCGGATACTTACGAAGGATTCTGAGCGGCTGCCTCAGCAGGTTTCGGTGTGAGCATTTCCATCTGGTCTACCCAAATTTCCGTCACGTAGCGTGTGATACCCTGCTGGTCGGTATATGACCGCGTACGAAGCTGCCCCTCAACATAGAGTTTGTCGCCTTTCTTTACGTAGCGCTCCACAACCTCAGCGAGTTTCCGCCAGAATAGCAGACGGTGCCATTCTGCCTTTTCGGGTACGACAGTGCCATTGGGGAGGGTATATCCTGGAGTACTCGTAGCCAGCGACACCTGTGCCGAGCAGGTATTGCTATCGATATATCGGATTTCGGGGTCGCGTCCTACATTTCCGATAAGCATGACTTTATTCATAATCCGTGGTTTTTAGGTAGGTGAATGAGGGGAAAAAAGGAAAAACTATCGCAGACGTTCGGTGGAACGCACAAGGTCTTCATCGCGTTTGATGGCACGTCCGGCAAGAAACAGGAATACCACAGCAATAAGTGGCATCTGTGCCGAGAGCGAAGGCAGGGGCATGGTCTGCGTGACAGTGAATACAAGCCACGTCTGCGCTCCATATACCATATAGTATACAATGACAAGCAGAATGGCATAGATGCATTTGCGCATCTGTGCAATACGGTTCTTGTACCCAAAGATATTGAGGAAGGACACCAATGCTGCAACACCGCTCAGAAGGGGAAGCAGATAGCAAAGCCATTGAGTGCCGGTATAGGCTTCGGTGCCGAACGCATCAATGCCGAAACTTGACATACGATAGATGCCGCCTTCCACATCAAAGGTGGCAAGAGGAAAGAAATTGACCGCCACGAGAAGAATCGTAGCGATAAGGAGGTGAAGGGTCTGAATACGCTGTATCATTTGGGAGGAATATGATTTGTGGGTGAAAAAATGATCCTGTGCCGTTGATTCCGCTATTGGAAACGGAAACAGGCACTGCATTCCCTCTCTGCGGGAGTACAGTGCCTGTCGCGATTCCCTTTCAGAGGAGGGGGAAAAGACTTTTTAGTCAAAATTCTGGTCGTCGCGGTCCTTCAGCGGATTGCGGTAATAGATCTTGTTCGTGGCAAACTCCTCGGCAGCAATCAGCGTCGGCTTCGGCAGACGCTCGTAATACTGGCTGATTTCAATCTGCTCACGGTTCTCGAAAGTTTCTTCAAGGTTGTCGTTTGCGGTAGCAAATTCCTTGAGCTTACGGTTGAGGTCTTCCTTCATCTTCACCGAAATCTGGTTGGCGCGCTTTGCCATAATGACAACACTCTCATAGATATTGCCGGTCTCTTCGGCAAAGCTCATCAAGTCGTGGGTTACGGTGTTAGTAGGTGCTTTGACTTTCTTGTAGTCCATTGTCTATGGTTTTATTGTAGATTTTTCTAACGTTATAAGCATTGTGGTTTACTGCTTCTCTCCAGAAAGCTCCTCAATGGTCTGAGCCGAAAGGTAGGGTTTGGCCTTCTTGAAGAGTTCATCGGCACGCCGCATGAATTTCGAATCTGGATATTCATTCTGGAAGCCGTAGTACTCCTCAGCAGCACTCTGATAGCGCTCGGCCTTCTTCGACTCTACACTCTGTTCGGCAAGTTCGAACTTCGACCGGAGGATAAGGATGGCGAAATCCTCACGACGTTCACTGTAAGGATAGTCGTTGATGGCATTCTGCGAAGTGACGATGCAGGCCTGATAGTTCGATCCGCCCTCAGAGCAGTTCATGAAGTACGACCCGAGATCAAAGTATAGCTTTGCAGCGGCGTACTCCTTCTCTATGAGTTTGTCCTGAAGCTTGAAGATATACTCCTGCGCCCTTTGACGGTAACGGCTGTCGGGCATGGCCTCAATGAAGTTGTTGAACTCATTGATGGCGCCATAAGTGTCCGTCTGGTCAAGGATGGGTTCCGGCGTGTTCTTGTATAGTGCCAGACCGGAATAAAGACGAGCCTCCTCACAATAATAGCCTCGGGGATAGGTTTCGTAGTATTTCTTGAAATAATCGGAAGCTTCGTTGTAGTTCTTCGCCTTATAATTGGCCATTGCCAGCATATAGAGTGCCTCCTGACCACGTTCTGTACCCTTTGTGGCAGCCAACAAGTCAGAAAGTAATGTAGAGCAACGGTTGAAATTGCCGTCATAGAAATACTGTTTGGCAGCTTCGTAACGAAGGTCGCTGTCCGAACTTTTCAGCAAAGCATTGTATTCGTTGCAGGATGTAAAGACAACGGACATGGTGCAACACACTGCCGCAAACAATATGGTAAGGGATTTTTTCATGCGTTCTCGTGGAGAAATGTAACGGATTCCTGCAGCACCCCGACAGCCATATGAAGCCGGCACCGGCACCGCACAATACATTGTATGGGTGCAAAATTACGCATTATTCCCGGAAAAGACCAAATTTCGCACGCGTAAATTCATAAATAAAAGGACTTAGGCATATGGGAAAGCAGAAAATGCACACTCGGGATAAACATTGAAAGGCCCCAGAAAGGAATATGCATAAAAAAGGACGAAAAACATATGGAGGAAATGAAATAATCCGTACCTTTGCACTGCCCCTACGAGATAGAGGCATCAAATTCAAACCTTTTTACAAACACGGAAGGACGTGCTCCTTCCACAATACCAAATCATTTTACAAGAAAATGGCAACACGTATTCGTTTGCAGCGTCATGGTCGCAAGAGCTATGCGTTCTACAGCATCGTCATCGCTGACGTTCGCGCTCCCCGCGATGGTAAGTTCATCGAAAAGCTCGGAACCTACAACCCCAACACCAATCCTGCAACTGTAGATTTGAATTTTGAACGCGCCCTTTATTGGGTAGAGTGCGGCGCACAGCCCACCGACACCGTTCGCAACATCCTTTCCGACGAAGGCGTACTCCTCATGAAGCACCTCAATGGTGGTGTGAAGAAGGGTGCCTTTGACGAAGCTGCTGCAAAGGCCAAGTTCGAGGCTTGGAAGCAGGAAAAGGCTGCCAAGAGCACTGCTTTTGCCGCTGCAAAGGCTGAAGCCAAGAAGGCTGCAGAGGCTGCACGTCTCGAGGCTGAAAAGGCTGTAAACGCCAAGAAGGCAGAAAAGGTGGCAGAAAAGAAGGCCGCTGAAGCCGCTGCAAAGGCTGAAGCAGAAGCTGCAGCAAAGGCCGAAGCCGAGGCTCAGGAACAGCCCGCTGAAGAAGCCAACGCCTAAGCAGGCTTCACACGCTGCACTGACAGGCAGCAAATAAGAGGTCTGCACAATGCACGTCAACATCAAGGAAGACTGATATCCGACATTCCTGCAGCAAGGAAACAGATATTATCTCGCCCGGAATGAATAATTGACGGCACTACAAAACAAGCACAAAGGTCGCCGGCTCCGAAAGGTCAGTCGGCGACTTTCTTTTTTCAAGGGATGTTCAATAAATTAGCTTGAGACAGTTTTCGAACTATCGCACAGTAGATTTCTGTCCTGCAAACACGCGCATAGCGGGCTATGTAAGTGTTTAAAGGATAGAAATATACAAGCGAGAGTATGAAAAGCTCTGGAGCAGCGAGCGGAGAGGCTAAGTTTACTTAGACTATCCCGAGTCGCGACAGAGCAAGGCGAAGCCAAGTGGCCAAGCATAAGAACACTTCCTAAATGAACATAAAACTAATTTATAGAACATCCCTCAAGGGAATCCCAAAGACGGAAACCAAGGACACACTGCCAAGACAACCGTAAGGCATGCCCTCTGCAACACCCTGAAAAAAAGTCAACAACATGAGCAAGAAAAGAAAAAACTGGACCTTGCCGCAAGGCGCAGAGCCCACAGCCTTTGACCTGCGCATCATGGAATTCCAGGACAAAGGCTGTCTTGTGCCCACACGAAGCCTCATCAAAACTCCCGAACAGATTGAAGGCATACGGCGGGCTGGGGAAATCAACACTGCCATCCTCGACATGATTGAGGAAAAGATACATGAAGGCATGACAACAGGCGAAATAGACCGCCTTGTGGCAGAATTTACGGAACGCCATGGGGCCGTCTGCGCACCGCTGAACTACGAAGGATTCCCCAAACATTGCTGCACCAGCATCAACGAAGTGGTATGCCACGGCATCCCCTCGGACGAGGAAGAACTTTGGGACGGCGACATCATCAATGTCGATGTCACCACCATCAAGGACGGATACTATGCCGATGCCTCGCGCATGTTCTGTATCGGCAAGGTGAAGCCACGCATCCAGCGCTTGGTGGACTGCGCCAAGGAATGTCTGGAAATCGGCATTCAGGCGGCACAACCCTGGCACTTCGTCGGCGAAATCGGAAAAGCCATTGAAAAACATGCACGGAAAGATGGTTTTTCTGTCGTGCGCGACCTGGCAGGACACGGCACCGGAAACCATTTCCACGAAGACCCAGAAGTAGACCATTACGACACAGGCGAACGGGGCATGCTCCTCGTTCCGGGCATGGTCTTCACCATCGAACCCATGATCAATATGGGAACATACGAAGTCTTCATCGATGAAGAAGACGGATGGACCGTAGTCACCGAAGACGAAAAACCCTCTGCACAATGGGAGCACACCTTCGTCATGACCGATAACGGCCTTGAAATCCTCACGCACTGAACCCAAGAAGTAAGCCCCTCGTACGCACTTTTTCTGCAAGCGCAAGCAGAAGAAACAGTACGGATTGTCCGGCTGCAAACGGTACATATCAGCCCCTTTCTCACTTCCCTATCTCCCCCAAAAGAAGACAACAAATGCCAACGACTATCCTTGCCATAGAATCGAGCTGCGACGACACCTCCGCTGCCGTCATCCGCGACGGCATCCTGCTGAGCAACGTCACTGCCTCGCAGAAGGTTCATGAAATGTATGGCGGCGTAGTACCTGAACTTGCCAGCCGTGCCCACCAGCAGAACATTGTACCCGTTGTGGATGCCGCGTTGAAAAACGCCGGAGTCACCAAGGAAGAGCTTTCGGCCATCGCCGTCACTCTCGGCCCCGGACTTATGGGTTCGCTGCTCGTTGGCGTAAGCTTTGCCAAAGGACTTGCCGTAAGTCTTGGGATTCCTCTCATTGAGGCCAACCACCTGCAGGGACATATCCTGGCACACTTCATCCATACTGAAGGAGAACCCGCCAACGACCCTCCCTACCCCTTCCTCTGCCTCCTCGTTAGTGGCGGAAATTCACAGATTGTCAAAGTCACGGCCTACAACCGGATGGAGATTCTCGGACAGACTATCGACGATGCTGCTGGCGAAGCCATTGACAAATGTTCCAAAGTCATGGGACTGGGATACCCCGGCGGCCCCATCATCGACCGGCTGGCAAGAGAGGGGAACCCCAAAGCATTCCACTTTGCCAAGCCTAACATACCGGAAATGAACTACAGCTTTTCCGGACTCAAGACCAGTTTTCTCTATTTCCTCCGCGACAAAATCAAAGAGAATCCTCAGTTCATAGAGGAGAACAAATGCGACCTTGCCGCATCGCTTGAAGCCACCATCGTCGACATCCTCATGAAGAAGCTGAAAATAGCGGTCAAGGAAACAGGCATCACCCACGTGGCACTGTCGGGAGGCGTCAGCGCAAACACTGGACTCAGACAGGCCTTTAAGAATATGGAGAAATCGGGGCGCTGGAAAATCTACATCCCCAAATTCTCTTATACCACCGACAATGCGGCAATGATTGCCATCACCGGATACTATAAGTTCCTTGACGGCGAATATTGCCCCCTGTCAAAACCCGCCTACTCACGCACAGTCCTCTGAAAGGATGCTGGCAGAAGATGCACAGCCCTTCCCGCCTTCAGGCAATTTTTCTTCCTGCTATAGGAAGGGAAAGGCGACAGAACGGCTTGCAACAGCCACACATATATTAATATTGCCCGGAACACCGCAATACGACTCTCTCTTGACAGGATGGATGTCATTCAATACACCATACAGTTTGCAGGAGAAGTAGCACGTAACGGACAGCCACCGGCATCAATACCCAACACACATTATGGAACTCGACATCCGACTTACCAGCAAGGAAATCAATGAAATCCTGTGGCGTACCCATAAGACCATCTCCACCGCCGAAAGCTGCACAGCAGGAAAAATCTCAAGCATACTTACCGGAACGCCCGGTGCCTCAGCCTACTTCAAGGGTGGACTCGTGGCCTATACCAACGAAGTGAAGATACAGATGTTGGGAGTGGACTCCGAAGTTATCGACGCACATACCGCAGTATGCGAAGAAGTGGCCAGACAAATGGTCCTCGGTGCCATCAAGACCTTCGGAACCGACTATGCCGTGGCATCCACAGGATTTGCCGGACCTGGCGGACCGGACCTGAAGACCGGCATCCGAGTGGGAACAATCTGGGTAGCGGCAGGAAATGCCGACAACATCGTCACACTTTGCCTCACCGAAGACGAAGGACGCGACCATAACATTCTCAAGGCCAGTGCCGCCGCCATACATATCCTCCTCGAACTGCTGAAAAACGACCTCGACGAAGACGATAGCGAAAGCAACGTGGAAACCCTTTGAAAAGAGCATTCTGCACAAGGCACTCCGATTCGAGCCGGACACAGACACGTCAGCATCACACCCCACATCTGCAAAAGCAAATTGACAAAAGGCAAAACAAGGGTACAAAAAAAGCATTTTTTTAGTGTAAAAGTTTTGTCCTTTAGGAATTTACGTCTAAATTTGCCAATCGATTGGGAATAACTACAAACAAGTAACTACAAAAGAAACATAGCGATATGTCTAAGATCTGTCAAATCACCGGTAAGAAGGCCATGATTGGCAACAATGTTTCGCACTCGAAGCGTCGCACCAAGCGCACCTTCGAAGCCAACCTTTTCTCCAAGAAGTTCTACTATGTAGAGCAGGACTGCTGGATTGTGCTCAAGATTTCCGCCGCCGGTCTTCGTCTCATCAATAAGGTAGGTCTCGACCGCGCCCTCAAGGCTGCTGTGGCCAAGGGCTTCTGCAATTACAAGGACATTAAAGTAATCGGCTAATCTATTTCAAACCATGGCAAAGAAAGTAAAAGGAAATCGCGTGCAGGTTATCCTCGAGTGCACCGAACACAAAGATAGTGGTATGCCCGGTACCAGCCGTTACATCACCACCAAGAACCGCAAGAACACCCCTGAGCGCCTTGAGCTGAAGAAGTACAACCCCATCCTCAAGCGCATGACTATTCACAAGGAAATCAAGTAATAAGATATGGCAAAGAAAGCAGTCGCCACGCTCCACACCGGAAAGACCGACGGACGTGCCTATACCAAGGTTATCAAAATGGTAAAGAGCCCCAAGACCGGTGCCTATACCTTTGACGAGCAGATGGTTCGCAACGAAGAGGTTAATGATTTCTTCAAGAACTAATCCATCACAGATTTTCCAAACTTCCCATGTGCAAAAGCATCGTCTCCTTTTGATTTGAATGGAGAATGCCTTATACACAGGAAGCAGCAATACCACCTACAGCCTCAGCAGCATTGACTGCTGAGGCTGTTTTTTGCCTACCCAGTAGACCATCTTTTTTATATTCACTTTTGAACCAATGGCACTGTATAGACAAAAGAAAGAATAGTCGACAAACGTAAGAGCAAGCAAAATACATCATTTCGCTACCGTCTCAGAATGGCAGAACGTTCTTTTTTTATTTTAACCATGCTAAACCACAGAACAAGAGACACATCACCACGCATTTCGGACCGGAAAAACACAAAATTCCATAAAATATTGCTAACTTTGCACCTCTATTATATATAGACACAATTATATATAGACACAATCCATCCAAGCCGGGAAGAGAGAGCCAGCAGAAGGCAGAAACGCAGATTTGACAAGGCAGAGGCTCTACCGGACCAAGGATTCCATGAATCATCACGCAATAAAGTTTCCATATGTCGTTTTTCAGCAAATTCTTCTCAAAAAAGGAAAAACAGGAAGTTCTTGACAACGGACTGCAGACCACCAAGACCAGCTTTTTCGACAAACTTTCGCATGCCATTGCCGGAAAGTCGAAGGTCGATGACGATGTCCTCGACGAACTGGAAAATGTGCTCGTGACCTCCGACGTGGGTGTGGACACCACACTCGACATCATACACAACATCGAGGAACGCGTAGCCCGCGACAAATACGTCTCTACCGCCGAGCTGAACAACATTCTCCGCGAAGAGACCATGAACCTGCTTGTGAAAAGCGGGAATGACGATTCCGAAGGCTTCGAGATACCTCAAGACAAACGCCCATACGTCATCCTTGTGGTTGGCGTCAACGGTGTGGGAAAAACCACCACCATCGCCAAACTCGCCTACCAGTTCAAGGCCGAAGGATTGAAGGTAGTGCTCGGTGCCGCCGACACCTTCCGCGCAGCAGCCATCGAACAGCTTACGATTTGGGGCGAGAAAATCGGGGTACCGGTCGTGAAGCAGAAAATGCAGTCCGACCCCGCCTCTGTGGCTTACGACACCCTCAACCATGCCCGCGCCACAGGAGCCGATGTGGTCATCATCGACACCGCCGGCCGCCTGCACAACAAGGTGGGTCTGATGAACGAGCTGACAAAAATCAAGAAGGTGATGCAGAAGCTCCAGCCCGACGCACCACACGAGGTACTCCTCGTCCTCGACGGCTCCACCGGACAGAACGCTTACAACCAGGCCAAGGAGTTCATCAAGGCCACCGAAGTGACCGCACTGGCCATCACCAAGCTCGACGGCACGGCAAAAGGCGGCGTCGTCATCGGCATCAGCCACCAGCTGAAAGTGCCCGTCAAATACATCGGACTGGGCGAGAAGATGACAGACCTGCAACCCTTCAACCGCAAGGAATTCGTACAATCACTTTT
>SAMEA3663097__coassemble_822_pt1 | contig 13445 bp, 10 predicted proteins | sample SAMEA3663097__metabat2_low_PE_001 | metagenome-assembled genome bin SAMEA3663097 (sample SAMEA3663097) | pig gut metagenome | biome: pig gut; feature: pig-associated habitat; material: faeces | place: France | collected 2012 | reverse complement strand
GAGCATCTGACTACGGATCAGAAGGTTACAGGTTTGAATCCTGTAGGAGTCACAACCGACAATATCGGCCGAATTTGAAAATCCAGTGTACATCATGTACGCTGGATTTTTCATTCTCCAAACCGGGCCATGCCTGAAGCATCCTTTCCGCCGCAGGCATCGGCAACGCGCGTTTCACGCGTACACTTTGACTTCCGTGCATAAACGGTATAAAGCCTTTTCCGAAAAAGACATTCGAAAGGAAAACCCTCAAACTGCCCCCCGTGTCTTGCAAAAAAGCCACATTATTCCCCTGCATATAAATATATTAAGGCTTCAAAACTTGCAGTATTGGCAAAGAATGAGTACCTTTGCGCCCGATATGACAATAAAAGACCAACTGACCGTAGCACTTCGCGAGGTGGAAAGGGACGCAAAGAACCTTTCGCTGCAGCTTTCCGATGATTTTTTCAAGGAACTTGACCAAGAGGAGATTGTTGGAGGTGATGTCGAAGTGAACGTTTCCATCCGCACGGCGGCAGGCAGCACCTTCCGCTTTGCATACCACATCACCGGCGCCGTCCGTGTACGATGCGACCGTTGCCTCGAAGAGGTGACACTCCCGGTGGAATGCAGCGAGACGGTAAAGGTCTGCAACGATGAGGATATCGAAGACAATGGTGAAACCGTAGTCATTCCCTCTTCACAACTGACATACGATATGTCGTGGGACATCTATGAAATCATTGATGTCAACCTGCCCCTGCAGCGCGTCCACGCCGACGGACAATGCGACCCCGATATGCTCAGACGCTTCTCCACTGAAGAGGATTCCGACAGTGACAACGAGTTCTGACACCGAAACGTCCACACACAGGCCCATTCCCAGACGCTTCTGCCATAAGGCAGCGAACGCCACAGAATGGAAGGAAGCCGGACAAAACCATGGCAAAGAGTTCCCCACAAGATTCCCGAGGGGCAAAAAAGGCACCGCCTAAAGTTTCGTCCTGCATTTCCAACGTTCCGGTTCACCGACACCTAATATAATAATATTATAACAAAAAAAACGATAAAACTACCATGGCACATCCTAAAAGAAGACAATCCAAGACCCGCACCCTCAAGCGTCGCACCCATGACAAGGCAGTAGCCCCCACACTCGCTGTATGCCCCAACTGCGGCGCATGGCACATCTTCCACACCGTATGCCCCACCTGCGGCTACTACCGCGGCAAACTGGCAATCGAAAAGGAAGTGGCTGAATAAACCATAGTCGCATCAACATCAGACTTTGACAAAGCAGCAAAAACGGCCAATGCTACACATTTCAAGCATAAAGCCAAGATAATACCAATACGGTTTTGCAGCCCCATGTTCACGAAAGCAGAAGGCTGCAAAACCGCTTTTTCGTATATTACAGGAAGGATAAGAATCCACAACAGTTCCACATGAACAGAAAAGTCCATGACGAGCTGCAACAGCCTACCCTTCCCACCCCTCTTCCCAAAGCAACAGACAATGGATAAAATTCACGCTATCATCACCGGCGTCGGAGGCTATCTGCCCGAATATGTGCTCACCAACGAAGAATTGGCACACATGGTCGATACCACCGACGAATGGATTATGACGCGCATCGGCATCAAGGAACGGCGTCTCCTCAACCAGGAGGGTCTCGGCACCAGTTATATGGCACGCAAAGCCGTCAAAAACCTGCTGACAAAGACCAACACCTCGCCCGACGAGATCGACTGCGTCATCGTGGCCACCACCACCCCCGACTACAAGTTCCCCACCGTATCGAGCATCGTTGTGGGGAAATGCGGTATGCACAACGCCCACTGTATCGACATGGCTGCAGCATGCTGCGGATTCCTCTATGCCATGGATACTGCGGCATCGATGATAGAAAGCGGACGATACAGGAAGATTATTGTCTGCGGAGCTGACAAGATGTCGTCCATTGTCGACTATACCGACCGTGCCACATGCCCCATCTTCGGCGACGGAGCTGGAGCGGTGCTCGTGGAAGGAACGACTGAAGACCTCGGCTGGAAGGATTCCCTCCTCCGTTCCGACGGACTCGGATTCCCCTACCTCCATCTTATGGCAGGCGGATCGGCAGTACCCACAACGCATTTCACTCTCGACAACAAGATGCAGTACATCCATCAGGAAGGCCGTGCCGTCTACAAGCATGCCGTGACAAACATGAGCGACGTCACCGTGCAGATAGCCGAACGCAACGGACTCCAGGGAGAAAACATCAACTGGATTCTCCCACACCAGGCCAACCTGCGCATCATCGAGGCCGTCGTCAACCGTCTGCAGATTCCCATGGAACGTGTCATGGTCAACATCGGACGCTACGGCAACACCTCGGCAGCCTGCATGCCTCTCTGTCTGATGGACTACGAAAAACAGCTCCACAAGGGCGACAACATCGTGCTTACCGCCTTCGGAGCAGGATTCACCTGGGGCGCTGCCTACATGAAATGGGCCTACGGCGAATGATGCACGAAGCCTAAGACCCGCCCAAAGTCGACAAGCAGACCACCCATCACTCACCAGCCCCCTCACCACAACCGTCACCCCCCATTCCTCATATGCACAAAGCAGGATTCGTCAACATCGTCGGAAATCCCAATGTCGGCAAGTCGACACTCATGAACCTTCTCATGGGTGAACGCATCAGCATTGCCACCTTCAAGGCCCAGACAACCCGTCACCGCATCATGGGCATCATCAACGAACCGGACGCCCAGATTGTTTTCAGCGATACTCCGGGAGTGCTCAAGCCGAACTACAAACTGCAGGAATCGATGCTTGCATTCTCCGAAGGTGCGCTCCAGGATGCCGATGTGCTGCTTTACGTCACCGACAACGTGGAGAAACCCGACAAGAATGCGGAATTCCTCACCAAGGTACAGCAACTGTCGGCAAGAGGCATCGACGGGAAAAAGATTCCCGTGCTGCTGCTTATCAACAAGATAGACCTGAGCAACCCCAAGGAACTCGAGGAACTGGTTGCGAGATGGCAGGAAGTGTTGCCGCTCGCCGAAATCTATCCCATTTCGGCAAAAGCACGCTTCGGAGTAGACCATGTGCTTCGACGCATCAAGGAACTGCTCCCCGACTCACCGCCGTACTTCGACAAGGACCAGTGGACCGACAAGCCGGCACGATTCTTCGTCACCGAAATCATCCGCGAGAAAATCCTGCTTTACTACGACAAGGAGGTGCCATACGCCACCGAGGTGATGGTCGAAAGCTTCAAGGAAGGCGAGCATGCCATCCATATCCGTGCCGTCATCTTCGTGGAACGCGAAAGCCAGAAGGGCATCATCATCGGACATGGCGGTGCTGCACTCAAGAAAGTTTCGACCGAAGCACGCAAGACCCTTGAGAAATTCTTCGGAAAAAGCATCTACCTCGAAGTCTTCGTGAAAGTGGACAAGGACTGGAGGCAGAATGAGAAGCGGCTCGAGACATACGGCTACAAACTCGACTGAAAACAATGACATAAATCCCGGGGGAAAGCATCAATCCGGAACACTCAAGGTGGATTCCGGCAATGGACACCGTCAAACGAACGTTAGAAAACGGGGGATGAAATCCATTGCCGGAATCCACCTTTATCATACCCGCCAACAACCCCTTCCGAGCCAGGAAAACGTGATGAAACTGAAGAGCACAAACAACATTTGACACATATGACAGGCATTTTGGTAGAAAAAAAGACCTTACCACATCCGTATTATGCTTTTTTTTACGATATTTGCGCTTGACTGAAATCGGGAAAACCCCTATGGGCTTCCATACTCTTTCATTGGCTGCACGTCATACCAGACCCGGCATTTCCGAAGAGCAGCGACAGACATCCTGCCATCAGGTCCAGCATCCACACCACATATCAAAGGGAAGATGGTGAGACCCGTCACAAAGGAGATCAGAAGCGCACGCCACCACAGACCATCCGGTCAGAGGTAAGGAAAGGTACGGAAACCTGCAACCCAAAAGGAACAATCTATGAACCCACTCAATATAGAGCCCCAACTCATCAACATATGGGCTGAATTCCAAAGTACATTCCAGTTGGTGCTCAAAGGACTGATTATCGGCATCATTGTATCCGCCCCCATGGGCCCCACAGGCATCCTCTGCCTGCAGCGTACCATCAATAAGGGACGCGACTACGGACTGGTCACCGGTGCCGGTGCTGCCACAAGCGACCTTCTCTATGCTGCCATCACAGGCTTCGGCATGTCTTTTGTCATGGATTTCATCGACCACCCCGAAAACATCTTCTGGCTGAAGGTCATCGGAAGCGCACTCCTGCTCATCTTCGGCATCATCACCTTCCGCTCCGACCCCACGAAGAGCATGCACAAGCCATCGGGACAGAAGGGAACGCTCCTCCACAACTACATTTCGGCATTCTTCGTCACTTTTGCAAACCCCCTCATCATATTCCTTTTCATTGCACTCTTCGCACAGCTCACATTTGTTGTCCCAACCAACTTCTTCGGACTCGTTTTCGGCTTCATGAGCATCTTTGCCGGTGCAATGCTTTGGTGGATAGGTCTGACATACGGACTGACACGGATGAAACACAGCGTAGGCACCGACGGCATCGTCATCATGAACCGTGTCATCGGAAGCATCGTCATTGCCATCAGCATCATCTACGCCTTGTCTACCATTTTCAAGATTTCGTTCAAGTTCTATCTTTAACCCCGACGGGACTACATCCCCCCTTCATTTCCGCCATCCACTTTCCATATGATTATTGCCCAGCGACTGCGCACGGAAAACCGCGCCGAATACCTGCTTTATATGTGGCAGGTGGAAGACATCGTCCGCCTCTATGGTGCCGACGCCGACAGAATTTGCCGCGAATACCTCTCACGATTCAAGGTTGACGAAAACGAGGCGTCTGCCATGCGTCAATGGTATGCCGACATCTGCAACATGATGCACAGCGAAGGGAAAATGGAAGGCGGACACCTTCAGGTCAACGAAACCGTGCTCGGCGGACTTTCCGACCTGCACCGCCGGCTGCTGGCAGCACCGCAGTTCCACGCCTACCGCGCACACTACGAACAGGTGTTGCCATATATTGTGGAACTACGCGCCAAACATGCAGGGAAGCACGAGGGAGAGAACGACCTGAACAGCGAACTGCGTCCCCTTTTCGAACTCCTCTATGGTGTAATGATGCTCCGCATGCAGCAAAAGCCCATCAGCGACGAAACGGCACGCGCTGCACGCGAAACGGCAGATTTCCTTGCCATTCTCTCACAACTTTGGGTGAAAGACAGAAATGCAGAATTGGAAATCTGAACGTTTTCGTTAAGCCATATGAGCAGAGACAAGCTTGCTTAGTCTATGCCATGGCGAGAAAACGAAGGATACATCCTACGCAAAACACGGAACCTGATTTATAGTACTACTTCATATCATCATGAAACATCTTTTGCTCACCGTCCTTGCATCAGCACTTCCGATTTTTCAGGCATCAGCCGAAAACCGGGACTATATCCTGAATACCACATTCCTCAGCACAGACAGCGGTATGCAGGGATGGACCGTCAACGATGCCAATGGCGACGCCTGCACATGGAAACTCACACCGAACCTCAACGGTTTGGCATATAACGATATGGCCCTTGGTTCGCAGGCCGACGACTGGACGTTTTCACCCGCATTCAACCTCACTGCCGGCCAGCACTACACCCTTGAGACTACAGTAGCCCTACGCGGAGCCTTCAACACGGCAAATCTGCAATATACGCTTGCTTCCAGCGCCACACCCGGAGCTGCCACGCAAGCGATAACCGCCGACACCTACAATTTCCACACCGGACTTGTCACCCGGCGTTACCACTTTGTGGCCGAAAGGAACGGCACGCAGCACCTTGGCATACACCATGCCGCAGCATTCACCGACGGCATCATCGTCCTCAAGAGTGTACGGATACTTGCCACCGGCGGACAATGTCCGACAGCAGCACCCGACATGACAGCCAACGGACATCCCGACACCCAGAGCGTCGGGCTCAAATGGTATGCCCCCAACCGCGATACCGAAGGCACCGTCATTACGCGCAACATGACCGCAGAGGTCTGCATGGATGACAAGGTCCTCAAGACGATTGACAACGTGAAGCCCGCCTCACTGTGCGAAGCCGAAGTGACGCCCGAAACATTCTCCGGGGCTCATACCTTCTCCGTGCGTTTAGTCCTCGACGGACACCGCAGCCAAAGCACCTCACGGACCATCAACCTCGACGACTTCAAGGGAGGAAGCAAGGAGGTGGGAACCTTCAAGATTGATTCCAAGGCCAGCTTCGAGAAGTGGAATATACAGAACGGCTTTGAATCACCTCAATGGCTCTTCGACTATCACAGCTGCTACATCGGAGCCATCAACAAGCTGGCAAACGCCTGGCTCTTCACCCCGACCGTAGACCTTGAAGCCGGTCACCGCTACACGCTCTCCTATGAGGCCAAGACCAGCAGCTATCCGGCATCTTTCGACATCACCATCGGAAATGCACAGGATTCACTGGCACACACCCGCATCCTTGAGACACAGGACAAACTGGCAGTCAACGGCTACACCACCCTCGAGACCGCACAGTTCGAGGTCAGCACGTCAGGGACCTACTGCTTCGGGTTCCACGCCACCTACATCGGCAACTCGCTCGACATCCGTTCCGCCATCATCACCGAGATTTTGAGCAGCGGAAGCGGAAGCGGCGATGCCATGCCCGTATGGAACGAAGAAGCGGAAACCATCCTTGACGACAACGACAACCCCGGCGTAAAGGTAGAATTGCCCTATCACGAACGCCTCACCCCCGAGGGCGTAGACCTCTATGCCGCCTTCGTCCACACCCAGCTCGACGAGTATACCCTCGGTCCGCGCGGAATCTTCAGCCTCGCCTACGACGACGGCTACAACCCCTCGCTTACCGAACCCGAAAAGGAAATCTCCCTCTCCGGAGGATGCGTCTACCACAACGGACGGCTCTACGCCATTGAGTTCAACCATACCGGCAACCTGCAGGAAGAAACTCCCCACTGGCTCGTCCTCGACGCACAGACCTACGACGTCATGCTCGACGTCCCCCTCAGTACCGGCGGACAGTGCACCACCAAGGCCCTTGCCTACAACCCGAAGGACAACCGCGTCTATGGCCTGCTGCGCGACTATACCGACTCGTACATCGTCGCCATCAACCCCGAGGACGGTACTTTCAAGCGCCTCACCGACGCCCTCGACTACCGGAAGAACTTCCTCACCCTGTCGTGCAACGCCGACGGCCTCCTCTATGCCATCTATCTCACCGAAGACTACCGGACGGGCGACCAGCGGCACTTCCTTGCACGCATCGACCCCTCTACCGGAAACATGGTGGACGTGGGCGAAATTCAGGCTGCCAACCTGATGCCCGAGGACATTCTGTACAACATGAAGTACCGCCAGTCGCTCGTCTGCGACAATTCCACCGGCCACTTCTACTGGATGTTCGGCAGCAGCAGCATGGCACTTGGCCAGGAATATGCCGCCATCTTCGAACTCAACCCCGAAAACGCCGTTGCCACCCTCCGCACATGGGTCACCCAGGTGTATGGCATCAGCGGAGCCTACCTGACGGAGCCTGCCTTACGGGCACCTGCTGCCATCACCGACGTGGAATTCATCCCTGAATCCACCGGTGCCACCTCCGGCACACTTTCGTTCAACATGCCTTCACTTGCGTACAACGGCCACGAGCTTGACGAAAAGCTCCGCTACCGCATCACCGACCGCCGCGAAGGAGGCATCCTCATCGAAGGCGAAAGCACGCCCGATGCATACGTATCCCTACCCTTCACAGCCCAGCGCGGTGTACACACGCTCTATTTTACCGCCATCAGCGATGCCGGCGAAGGCATCACCATCCACCGCCAGATTGTGGTAGGATACGATTATCCTGCAGCGCCCACCGACGTTGAAATCACCGAAGACGGCCGTACCGTCACCCTCACCTGGAAGGCTCCGGAAACCGGCATCAACGGTGCACCGTACAACCCCGACGAACTCCGCTACCGCGTGGTACGCTATCCCGGCTACGACGTTGTCGCCGACGGACTCCAGGAATGCCGCTTCACCGAAACGCTGCCTTCCGAAATCAGCCGCTATGTCTACGCCGTATACTCCTGCAACGGCGACCAGGCCATCGAAGGGGCGCAGAGCAAGATGATTGTGGTAGGCGACCCCATCGAACCTCCCTTCGGAGGCATCTTCCGCACGGAGTACGACCTCTACAACTACTACACCGTCATCGACAACAACGCCGACCGCTACACCTGGTTCTATGATGACGGCACCCATTCGGCATACTACCCCTACAACTATGCCGCACCTGCCGACGACTGGCTCATCTCGCCGCCCCTCCACCTGAAGGCCGGCAAGAACTACACCCTGCAGTTCGGAACCTTCTCGTCGAACGGTGACTATCCCGAATCGCTCCGTGTCACCCTCGGCCGTGGCAAGACGCCCGAGGCACAGCGCACCGTACTCCTCGACCTGCCTCAGGTTCCCACGATGGACGAAGAGGGGGAAATCGCAGTCTACCAACTCTCGTTCGACAACAACGTCGACGGCACCTGGCACTATGCCTTCCAGGCCTGCTCCGCAGCATACTGCGAATACCTTTTCCTCTACGACATCCGCTTCTACGAGTCCGAACCTGACGGCATAGAGGCAGTTGCCACCACCGCACCGCTCACCTTCAGCGCCACAGCCACCGACGGAGGTATCCGCACATTCTCGCCCGACGGACGTGCACTCCGCATCTTCAATGCGGCAGGAACGCTCGTACGTACCACCAAAAAGGTGGAGGACTTCACCTCCTGCCCCACAGGCATCTACCTCGTCACCGACGGAAAGACAAGCCGCAAGGTCATCGTACGCTGAGCACACAGCACCATCCGGTAACGAGGTTCGCCGCCTTTTCCTAAGCGAAAAACACGCCCCCCTCCTCAATCACCGGAAATCCCTTGTCCACATACCCTCTAAGTCCGGGAGCATCTCCATAATCAGATGGAAACGCTCCCGGATTTTTCTTGTCCGCACCGCATCGCACAATGCAATCTGTTTTGAGATGTATATATAGCAATCCTGCTAATTTGCGTCAGACATTATGACAAAACGTTGAACATTGCATGAAGAAACTGAAAAAAGGCATAAATTTTCCAAACTTCTTTATACCTTTGCCAACACAAACGCAGTCTCACAGCGGTTTGCAGGCAAGCTTCTCTCCCCCAAGAGAGACAGGACAGAACTTGAAAATACCAGCACATTGCCAAACGGATGATGATGGCAGGGGCGCAGATTTTCTCTTTTAAAACTGATAAAATCCCCCCCTTTAAGTTCCACTAAAGACCATAGCTGCAAAGCCGCAAGAAAGAAAGTAAGTAAGCACAAACCAAATGCATTTCAACAAGAGATTCTTCGTTGCCAGCCTCTCCATCTCCCTTGCGGCAGGTATGCCCTGCACAGCCGTTGGAAAATTCCACAGTCCGGCCAACGAAAAGACAGAAATCACAGGCATCATTACGGGCCGCGTCGTCGACAGTGACCACAACGCACTGCCCGGAGCTACCGTCACCATTAAAGGCATTAAGGGCGTCTTCACAAGCGATATCAACGGAAACTTCAAACTTCCCAATCTCAAGTCCGGAACCTACGAGGTGACCGTGTCGTACGTAGGCTTTGCCCCGGTGTCCAAGACACTGAGAATCACCGAAGGCAGCCTTGACGAGGAATTCGTCCTTCGCGATGTGACCACCCTTTCCGAGGTAGAGGTCATCGGCGCCTTCCACGGACAGCGGCGTGCCATGCAACTGCAGAAGCAGCACATGGGCATCACCAATGTGGTGAGCGCCATACAAATGGGTAAGTTTCCCGACCAGAACATCGGCGATGCCCTGAAGCGCATCAGCGGCATCAACGTACAGTACGACCAGGGCGAGCCGCGTTTCGGACAGGTACGCGGCACTTCGGCCGACCTTTCCTCGGTATCTGTCAACGGCAACCGCCTGCCATCGGCCAAGGACGACACCCGCAACGTACAGCTCGACCTTATCCCCGCCGACATGATAGAGGGCATTGAGGTGAACAAGGTGGTTACCGCCGACATGGACGGTGACGCCATTGGAGGCGCCATCAACTTGGTGACCAAGAACACACCCTACCGGCGTGTCCTGAATATCACGGCGGGCACGGGCGGTACGCTCATCAGCGGAAAACCCCTCCTCAACCTTGGAGGAACATGGGGCAAACGTTTCGTCAACGACCGTCTGGGCATTATGGCATCGGCATCGTACCAGGTAACCCCCGCCGGCTCCGACAACGTACAGTTCAGCTACGTCCAGGGCGACGAGCCGGGCACTGTGGCGCTCAAGGAAGCGCAGGTACGCCAATATTATGTCACGCGCGAACGCCAGAGCTACTCCCTCTCGCTCGACTACAAGTTCTCGCCGCTCCATAAAATATCCTTCAAAGGACTCTTCAACCGCCGCAACGACTGGGAAAACCGTTACCGCCTCAGTTACAAGAAGCTCAACGAAAAGGCCAAGAAGCAGAGCGTGGTGCTGCAGACAAAGGGCGGTGCCGGAAACAGCCGCGACGCCCGTAAGGAGATTTCGCAGACCATGGACTTCACCCTCGACGGCGAGCACGACTTCGGAATCCTCGAGACCGACTGGGCCGTCAGCTTCAGCCGTGCCACAGAAGACCGCCCCGACGAGCGCTACATTGGGGTGAAACTTAGCGACGGTACAGACTGGGCTTCCACCTTCAACGACGTGGGGGCACGACATCCCTACTCCACCATGGCGGTGCCAAGCACCGACAACGACGGATGGAAACTTGACGAACTCACCAACACCAACCAGCAGGTTGAGGAGGACGAATGGAAAGCGAGGGTAAACTTCAAACTCCCCATCTCGAAGGGCAACTTCGGCTCCACCCTCCGCTTCGGAGCAAAATTCGTGAGCAAGACCAAGGATTTCGACATCTCACAGCTCTCCTACGAAAAGGATTTTGCCCCCGACTGGCGCTCCAACCTCTGCAACGGCATCCGCGAAGGCTACTACCCGGGCTGCCAATACCCTCTGCACCAGCCCTTCATCAGCAAGGGTTATCTGGCAAACCTCGAACTCCCTGAAACCGAAGGCGAGCATGTACTCGAAGAGGAGGCTGCCGCCTACAACGCTACGGAGCGCATCACGGCGGGATTTGTGCGTTTCGACCAGAAATTCTCCGAAAAAGTTTCCGCCACCATCGGACTCCGTGTGGAAAACACACGCCTCCACACCGACGGAAAGATATATACGGTCGACGACGAGGACAACGAGCAACTGGAACCTACAGGGGAATATCACCATTATTATACGGACATCCTCCCCAGTTTCCTGATGAAATATGCCATCACCCCCGAGTCGAACCTCCGGTTCTCCGTCACCCGAACCATGTCGCGTCCGAAGTACTCGGCGATGATTGCCAACCGCAGCTACAGCCTTGCCGACCGGAAAGGATGGATTGGCGACCCGGACATCGACCCCTCAGGGGCATGGAACATCGACCTCTCTGCCGACAACTATTTCAGGGGTGTGGGCCTCGTCAGTGCAGGCATCTTCTATAAGGACATCCATCACGTCAACGTGGAGACCGAAAGTTTCTACACCGGCTCCGAGCTGGGGCTTTCCAAGGACTATGCCGACGAAATGTTCAGCATGACGCAAAACATCAATGCCTACGATGCCCGCGTGCTTGGCGTAGAGGTGGCCTATCAGCGCGACTTCGGCTTCATACACCCCGCCCTCAAAAGCCTCGGACTCTACGGCAACTACACCTACACCCACAGCTGGACCCACAACTACAATCCGCGCTTAGGCATGGCCGAGGGCACCGAAATGCCTATGGCGGGCAATCCTGCCCACACCGCCAACCTTTCGCTCTGCTTCGAAAAAGCCGGATGGAAGGCCCGCGTCTCATATAACTATGCATCGAGCTTCATCGACAAGCTGAACATGGAATGCCGCGACCTCGACCGGTATTACGACGCCGCACACCACCTCGACGCGAATGCATCGTACACCTTCGGACGCAAAGCGCGACTGACCGTCTACGGCGAGGCCACCAACCTCCTCAACCAGCCCCTGCGCTATTACCAGGGTACCGTACACCGCACCATGGAGGCTGAATACTATGGTGTACGCATCAATGCCGGCATCAAACTCAGCCTCTGAACATTCAAACCGATAAAAAACGACAATGAAAAGACTTGCAATCCTTGCCCTCGTGGCATGCACCGCCCTGAGCATGCCGGCACAGACCCCCGAGGTGTGGAAAAAACTCAAAGGCAATGTCAACCTCTTTATGGGCAACGACCTCGGACGCAACGGATACTACGACCAGAAACCCATTGCCGAAGTCATGGGCGAAATGGCCACCGTCATCGGTCCGGAATGCGTCATTGCTGCTGGCGACGTCCATCACTTCTACGGCATCCAGTCCGTCAGCGACCCCCTGTGGACCACCAACTTCGAGCTCGTTTACTCGCATCCCTCGCTGATGATTCCCTGGAAACCCGTTCTCGGCAACCACGAATACCGTGGCAACACCCAGGCAGTGCTTGACTATGCCGGTGTGAGCCGTCGGTGGATGATGCCCGCACGTTACTATACCGAAGTCTACGAAGACGACGGAACAAGAATCCGCGTGGTTTATGTCGACACCACACCGCTCATCGAACGCTACCGCCACAATCCGGCGAAATACCACGACGCCGGCGAACAGGACATCGACGCCCAGCTTTCGTGGCTCGACGCCACCCTCACGGCAGCCACCGAGGAGTGGATCATCGTTGTAGGACACCACCCCATCTATGCCTACACCGACAAGGCAGAGAGCGAACGTACCGACATGCAGCAACGCCTTGGAAGCGTCATCCGCCGCCATGACAACGTCGATGTCTATGCCTGCGGACACGTACACAACTTCCAGCATATCCGCCGTGGTAACGACGGCATCGACTATGTGGTCAATTCTGCGGGTTCACTCGCCCGTGAGGTTGGCAGCACAGAGGGAACGGTATTCTGCAGCGGCGAACCCGGGTTTTCCGTCATCACTGCCGACCAGACAAAACTGGTATGGAACATGGTCGACAAAACGGGTACCGTCATCTACTCGTTCACCCGCCTTGCAGGGAAATAATTCATTGAACCATCCCCTTTTACGACATCCCCTGTCAAGACTTTCCCAAGAGTAATGACAGGGGATTGCTACTGCTTTCCGTAGATGCTGCACTCCGTCCGAATCCAGCATTCCTGACAATATAGGGATGTTCTATAAATTAGCTTGAGACAGTTTTCGAACTATCGCACAGTAGATTTCTGTCCTGCAAACA
>SAMEA3663097__coassemble_800_pt1 | contig 13806 bp, 13 predicted proteins | sample SAMEA3663097__metabat2_low_PE_001 | metagenome-assembled genome bin SAMEA3663097 (sample SAMEA3663097) | pig gut metagenome | biome: pig gut; feature: pig-associated habitat; material: faeces | place: France | collected 2012 | reverse complement strand
GCAGATATCGCACCTCAAACTACAAATGAGGCAAAAATAACCATCTTCGCACAGTTAATTATCTCACAAGAAAAAATACTGCGGAATTAAGGGAATATGCAAGCATATTTATGCATTTTTTACCGAACATTTCCGTTTTGTTCCTCTAACATGAAGGGGAACAAACAAATATACAAACGTCACTGCGTAGGCATGAAAAGCCGGGAATACGCAAGCGAAAAAGAGGAAGCATAAGGCGGGAACCGGATGAGAGGCGAGAGAAAAAAACATCAAATTCTGACGACATCACCTGCATCAGGAACAGCCACGGAAGGCAAAAGCGGATTGCCCGGCGGCGGAAATGGAGGCATTGAAAGCAGGGGGATGAAAGGCTGAAAACCACGTTTTTTAGGGCAAAACGGGGCGAAAACAAGGGTAAATTTCGGTATTTTACCGGAATTTCGCATCCGGAAATGCGAAAACATCGGACTTCTCTCGCAAAAAGTACGGCACTTTTGGCCTTAAAACACGACACTTTAGGTCAAAGAAGTCCGCTCTTTTTCGCCTTCCATCCCGGAATCGCCACCCCAAAGGCAGCCTCCGAAGGCAAAAAAGAGCGAAAACCAGAGGTTAGAAACCCTGGAACGACAGCTAAAGACAACACGAAAAACCTTAAATTATTTTGACAAAGCTGTTTCTTTATTCTCGAAATGGGATTGAAAAAGGAAAGCGAGGAAGACCCCCTTGAGCGCGAAAACGACGTCTGCCTCAGCCGGACGTCCGACCTTACGCAAGTAGGAAAGCATATCCAATGCACGAACGTCAAAACAGCCGGACAGATGGAAAGAAAGGACAGAAAACATCCGTGCAAGCCAAGGTCTCGACGACCGTCCCTTCTGTCACGCCCACACCGTCTTACAGCACATCGTCTTACAAAAAGCGACGTGGACCAAACAAAAACACGCGCACACGCGAGAGAAAGGGGATTTTTCCGCACCTTTACTTGCAAAACGCCCAATGAATGTTGTATATTTGCCTAAAATTATACGAAAAGAAAAACAATGGCAAAAAAGAAAAACCGGAAGCATTCGCGACACTTCATGAGCAGTGTCACCGCATGCATCAGCACTACCATGGTGCTGATACTGGTGGGCATCATCGTCTTCGGAGGGTCGATGGCAGGAAAACTGGAACGGACACTGAAGGAGAACTTCACCGTCACACTCCTCCTCGACGACGAAATCAGCACCCGTCAGGCTTATGCCCTGCAGACCGACCTTCGGCGTATGCCCTACGCCAAGCACGTTCGCTACATCTCGAAGGAAAAAGCTACACGCATCCAGGCTGAGACCATGGGCAGCGACCCCTCGGAATTCATCGGATACAGCCCCATACCCGCATCGTTCGAGGTGCAGCTCCGCGCAGAATATGCCTGCAACGACTCCATCGAAAAGTTCGCTCCCAACCTCCGCAAGGCTTCCGGCGTGACGGATGTCATCTATCCCAAAGACCTTGTGGCAAAGGTGAACCACAACTTCCGGCAAATCTCCATCGTACTGCTCGTCATCGCCGTCCTGCTCGGCATTGTCAGCCTCTCGCTCATCAACAACACCATGCGGCTCTCCATCGCCCGGCGACGACACTCCATCCAGATCATGAAACTCATCGGAGCACGATGGGGATTCATCCGCAAACCCTTCCTGCTCAACGCCATGGGCATGGGTCTGCTGGCGGGAATCCTTGCCGACGGCGTCATCTTCAGCGGCATCTATGCCCTCATGTCGTGGGACGAAGGCGTTGCCTCGCTCATCTCGCCCGCCATCATCGCCCTCACTCTCGGCAGCGTACTGCTCACGGGCATCGTCCTCACCCTCGTCTGCGCCTTCTTCTCCGTCAACCGCCACCTCTACATGTCGCGCGAAGAGGCTAACCTCTATTAACACACAAAAAATCCACATACGACTCGGAATATGAAACAGAATTTTGCGTTTGCACGCATCAACTTCATCCTGCTTGCCGTAAGCATGGCCATCGTCATCCTCGGATATATCCTGATGAGCGGCAAAGGCACCACCAACGAACACTTCAACGAAGCCATCTTCGACTTCCGCCACACCACACTGGCACCCGTCACCTGTCTCGTCGGATACCTGATGATGATTGTCGCCATCCTCTACCGCCCCAAGACGGAAAAGGGATTGAAGGAAGAAAAGGACGCTGAAAAAACATTCAAGGAATAAGGGGTGTTCTATAAATTAGCTTGAGACAGTTTTGAGCTATCGCGCAGTAGATTTCTGTCCTGCGAACACGCGCATAGCGGGCTATGTAAGTGTTTAAAGGAGAGAAAGATACAAGTGAGAGCCTAAAACTGGCCAAGCATAAGAACACTTCGTAATTGAATAATAAACTAATTTATAGAACATCCCTAAGGAATGAACTGGTTAGAAGGACTTATCCTGGGCTTTGTACAGGGACTTACGGAATACCTGCCAGTGTCGTCGAGCGGACACCTCCAAATCGGGCAGATACTGCTCAACGGCGGAGAGCCCTTCCCCGGAGGACTGCAGTTCGACATCACCGTACATGTGGCCACCGTACTCTCCACACTCGTCATCCTCTGGAAGGAAATCGAATGGATTTTCCGCGGGCTCTTCAAGTTCGAATGGAACGACGAGACACGCTACACCGTGAACATCCTCGTCTCGATGATCCCCATCGGCATCGTCGGACTCTTTTTCAAGGATACCATCGAGGCTCTTTTTGAGGGCACGCTCATCGTAGGCATCTGCCTTTGCATCACCGCCATCCTCCTCACACTCACCCACTTCTACCGTCCAAAGGAGCACAGCCGCATCACCACGTGCGACGCCTTCGTCATCGGACTGGCACAGGCCTGCGCCGTGCTGCCGGGACTGAGTCGCTCGGGGTCGACCATCGCCACCGGACTGTTGCTGGGAAACAGCCGTCAGCACCTGGCACAGTTCTCCTTCCTCATGGTCATCCCCCCCATCCTCGGCGAAGCCCTCCTCGACGTGAAACACATGGTGGCACCCTCGGCCGAATACCTTGCCACACACGCTGCAGGAACCGCTATCGGCACCCCTGCCCTCGTGGCCGGATTCGTGGCAGCCTTCCTCAGCGGATGCCTGGCCTGCAAGGCTATGATTGCACTCGTCAAACGCTGCTCGCTCATCTGGTTTGCCGTATATTGTGCCATCCTCGGCACAGGCGTCATCATCTATTCCGTGCTTTGAAAAGTCTAGCCCATCTTTTTAATTTCTACGATTGTAGATAAAATGAATCATATCGAAAAAAAGAATACCGATTTCAAAGCCGGACAGATACTCGTCTTCGACAAGCCCCTGCACTGGACCTCCTTCCAGCTGGTGGGAAAGGTGCGGTGGATGCTCTGCCGGGCCATCGGCGAAAAGAAACTGAAGGTGGGACATGCCGGCACCCTCGACCCTCTGGCAACCGGCGTCATGGTCGTCTGTACAGGAAAGGCCACCAAACGCATCGAAGAGCTCCAGAAGGGCGAAAAGGAATACATCGCCACCCTGCAGCTCGGAGCCACCACACCGAGCTACGACCTGGAACACGAGGTGGACGAAACATTCCCCACCGCACACATCAACGCCGCACTCATCGCCGACGTCCTCGAACGCTTCCGCGGCGACATTGACCAGGTGCCACCTGCTTTCTCCGCCTGCAAGATTGACGGCAAACGCGCCTACGACCTGGCACGCAAGGGAAAGGATGTGGAACTGAAGGCCAAACGCATCACCGTCCACGAACTCGAGCTCCTCGACTTCAACCCCACGACCATGAGCCTGCAACTCCGCATACGGTGCTCGAAGGGAACCTACATCCGCTCGCTCGCACGCGACATCGGACACGCCCTACAGTCCGGCGCACACCTCACCGCACTCCGGCGCACAAAGGTGGGAGACTTCAACGTGGAAAACGCATTCCCCGACATCGAAACCTTCGGGAAATGGCTCGACGCACACACCGGAAAAACCGAGGACAACCTGCTGTCCAACCCAACTGAAGACCACATACAAGAGGAAAAACCCTAACTGCAGCATATGAAACTTTCGCAATTCAAATTCACACTACCCAAGGACCATATCGCAGAATATCCTGCCCCCCACCGCGACGAATGCAGACTGTTGGTGCTGCACCGCAAGGACGGCACGATAGAGCACCGCAACTTCATCGACCTGCTCGAATACTTCGACGACGAGGACGTCTTCGTATTCAACGACACCAAAGTCTTTCCCGCCCGACTCTACGGCAACAAGGAAAAGACGGGAGCCAACATCGAAGTATTCCTCCTCAGGGAACTGAATCCCGAACTGCGGCTGTGGGACGTGCTCGTGGAACCGGCACGGAAAATCCGCATCGGCAACAAACTCTACTTCGGTGAGGACAACTCCATCGTGGCGGAAGTCATCGACAACACCACCAGCCGCGGACGCACCCTGCGATTCCTCTACGACGGTGACCACGACGACTTCAAGCAGCAGCTTTATGCCCTCGGAGAGGCACCCCTCCCCAGCCACATCATCAAGCGAAAGGCCGAGCCGCAGGACCTCGAGGACTTCCAATGCATCTACGCCCGTCACGAAGGCGCCGTCACCGCTCCCGCAGCAGGACTGCACTTCAGCAGGTCGATGCTCAAGCGCCTCGAAATCAAGGGTGTGCGCCAGGCCTTCCTCACACTCCACTGCGGACTGGGAAACTTCAGGCAGACAGACGTCGAAGACCTTACGAAGCACAAGATGGACAGCGAGGAAATGCGCGTCACCTCGGAGTGCTGTGCCATCGTCAACGAGGCGAAGCGCAAGGAAAAGCGTGTGTGCGCGGTAGGAACCACCGTACAGCGCGCCCTCGAAACCTGCGTCAGCACCGGTGGCGAAATCAAGGAGTTCGAAGGATGGACCAACAAGTTCATCTTCCCTCCCTACCCCTTCTCCGTCGCCACCGATATGCTCACCAACTTCCACCTCCCGGAAAGCACCATGCTCATGAGCGTCGCAGCTTTCGGAGGATACGAAGCCACCATGAAGGCCTATAAGGAAGCCATCAAGCAAGGCTACAAATTCGGACCTTACGGTGATGCCATGCTCATCGTCGACTGACACTTACAGGTGAAACACCTACAATGTTCTTACAGGGCTGTTCTATAAATCAGCTTGGTAAACAAGTCCTAAAATACTAATCTATAGAACACTATTGAACACTATAGAACACTATAGAACACCCCTACAGCGATTTCCCTCCAACCCCCTTTCCATTCACCACACACTATGTTGCTTTACATTGGTTTAGGTTCAAACCTCGGCGACAGGGCCGACAATATCCGCCAGGCCGTGAAGTCCATCTGCCAGCGTGTAGGAAAACTCGTCAAATGCTCGTCGCTCTACGAGTCGGCACCCGTAGACATGAAGAGCGACAACATGTTCCTGAATGCCGCCGCCATCTTTGAGACGGCACTCGACGCCCACGACATCCTTGCCATTACCCAACAGATAGAATGCGAACTCGGACGCGACGTCAAAAGCGACGGACGGCACTACGACCGCACCATCGACATCGACCTCCTCCAATACGGCGACTGCAACTTCGAGACCGCCGACCTTACGCTGCCTCATCCGCTGGTGCCCAACCGCAAGTTCGTGCTCGAACCGTTGGCAGAAATCGCTCCCGACCACCATTTTTCCACCCCTCCCTACAACACCTTCGAACAAATGCTCTCTGACCTGGACACAACAGAAATCACCATACCCACCGAACCCCTCACCACCGACTGGCGGCAGGTAAACTTCCTCCTCAAGCAACTCTCGGAGGGCAAGAGCATCTCCTGGCCCGACTACCAGCAACTCTTCGAGAACGAGGACACCTACCTCGTCTTCCTTTCAGACTACGTTGAGGACGTCAAGCGCCGCGTAGGCATGGCCACCCTCTGCATCACACATTCTCCCACCGGCAGCAAGGCATGGGTGGAGGACGTGGTCATTGACCAGGCATTCCGCGGACGCGGACTCAGCCACCGCCTCATTGCCTGCATGAAGCTGAAGGCCGCCGAAAAGGGCATCAAGAAAATCATGCTCACCTCGCGACCCGCACGGGTGGCAGCAAACCGCCTCTATCAGGAAGAAGGGTTCGTACGCCGTGAAACCAACGTCTACGCCTTCGAAGTCAAGGCCGAAGACATGGAAGAATACCGCCAGAAGACCATGGGACAGGGGCTGAAGCGCGTGGGCAAAATGGAATAAGGGTGTTCAACAGTTTGTTTTTTCACAAGGATAGTTTTTCATCATAAGGAATGACGCTCGAAGACTATATCCTGGAGCACATCTCGCCCGAACATCCCTACCTCTACCGCCTCTATCGTGCCACAAACATCCACCTGCTGCGACCGCGCATGGCAAGCGGACACCAGCAGGGACTACTACTGAAGATGCTCTGTCAGATGATACGGCCAAAGACCGTGGTGGAAATCGGTACCTTCAGCGGATATTCCGCCATGGCTATGGCAAGCGGGATGGAAAGGGACGGCCACATCTACACCTTCGAAATCAACGATGAGCAGGAGGACTTTACCCGACCCTGGATAGAGAACTCGCCGTGGGCCGACCAAATCAGCATGATTATCGGCAACGTCAGCGAACTGCTCCCCACCATGCAGCTCCCGCCGCTCGACCTCGTCTTCATCGATGCCAACAAGCGCGACTACATCGCCTACTACCGCCTCCTGCGCCCCATGATGCGCCCCGGAGGATGGATGATGGCCGACAACACCCTGTGGGACGGCCATGTCACCGACCCTGCCTACAACCGGGATGCACAGACCATCGCCATCAGGGACTTCAACCGCATGCTCGCCGAAGAGGCTGCACGCGGCGACATCGACGTCAACATCCTCGACCTGCGCGACGGACTCACACTCATCCATATCCAGGGATAAGCATGCTCCGTCCAACCTCATACAACAACCTAAAAGCAACAAATGGAAACCACAAGACAACAGAAAATATCACGACTCATACAGAAAGAACTCAGCGACATCTTCCAGAAGGATGCCAAAAGCATGCACGGAGTGATTGTCAGCATCACCAAGACATACATCAGCCCCGACATGAGTGTCTGCCGCGCCTACATCAGCGTATTCCCCTCGGAACGTGCGGAAGAAATTCTGGATGCCATCAACAAGCAGAACGCACGCATACGCTACGAACTGGGCACACGCGTACGGTTCCAGCTGCGCATCATCCCCGAACTGAAGTTCTTCATCGACGATTCGATGGACTATCTTGAGCACATCGACGAACTCCTCAAGAAATAAGGGGAACACAGCCCCCGCCCTTTGGCTGGAACACCATGCCAACGGTGAAAGAGAAAAGGCACACCTATAATAAATATTATATGTATCTCCCTTTCTTCATTGCACGGCGCTATCTGTTCTCCAAGAAAAGCCACAACGCCATCAACATCATCAGTGCCATAGCTGCCGCCGGCATTGCCATCGCCACGGCGGCCATGGTGTGCGTACTGTCTGTCTTCAACGGATTTCACGACCTCATTGCCACACTCTACTGCAATTTCGACCCTGAAATCCAAGTGACAGTCCTGCGGGGAAAGACTTTCGACACCGCGGCTCCCGAAGTGAAGAAGATGATGCAGCACAAGGCCGTGGAACATGCCGCACTGTGCCTCGAAGACAATGCCATGTTCCTCTTCAGGGGACATCCCCTCGTCATCACGGTAAAAGGTGTCGACGATAACTTCGACGAGGTGACCGGCATACGCCAAATCATCTACGGCGAAGGGACATACCGCCTACGCAGCGGCGAGGTCTACTACGGCATTCCCGGCATAGGACTTGCCCCGCAGATGGGAGGTCCAGACTACGGTTCGCTGCAAATCTGCGCACCGCGCAAAGGAGAACGCATCAACCTTGCCAACCCCATCGAGTCGTTCTCCGTCGAGGACATCGAAAGCCCCGGAGTGGTCTTCGACGTCAACCAGCGGAAATACGACGAACACCTGCTCCTCACCGACCTCGGATTCGCGCAACACCTCTTCGAGAAGGAAGGCAAGGCCTCCACACTCGAACTCAAGCTTAAGTCCGGTGCCGACATCCAGCGCACGAAGGCCGAACTCACCGACATCGGCAAAGGCAAATTTGCCGTCAAGGACCGTATGGAACAGCAAGCTGAGGTGTTCAACATCATGAACATCGAAAAGCTCATCGCCTACATCTTCCTCACGTTTATCATCCTTGTAGCGTGCTTCAACATCATCTCGTCGCTCTCGATGCTCATCATCGAAAAGCGCGACGACGTCCTCACGCTCAAGCATCTGGGGATGTCAGCAGGAAAGATACGCGCAGTGTTCCTCACCGAAGGCCGCCTCATCAGTGTCTTCGGTGCTGCCACCGGCATCGTCATCGGTGTGGCACTATGCGCCCTGCAGCAACACTTCGGCCTCATCCGCATGGGCAACGGCAGCGGCTTCATCGTCGACAGCTATCCCGTAGCCGTTCACGCCTTGGACGTCGCCATCATCTTTGCCACAGCCGTCATCATCGGCATCGTCAGCGTATGGTATCCCGTACACGTCCTCTCGCGAAGGCTGCTCGACATCCGCCAGAACGACTGAACACCACACCTCCCCCCACCATCCACTCCTCCCCCACCGCAACATTTTCCCAAAATTCATACCATGACCAGCAAACTGAAACTTCTGTTTCCGCTCCTCTTCTGCCTGTTCTCCATACCGGCGGGAGCGGAAATCGTCGATGGTACCTACTACCACATCGTAAATGCACAGAACGGGCAGACGATGACGAACAAGGAATTCGGCGACAACGACCAGCTCATCACACTGACCACCGAAAACGAAAGCAAGTGGGGACAGGTGTGGAAGGCGCACAAATACAGCGACGGCGTCTTCTATCTTGTAAACCCCTATTGCAACAAGGCCATCGACCAGAATCCCTACAACGGCGGAAAGCTGCTGCAATGGGATTTCTCCGAAGGTTCGAGCGGCAGCAACCAGCGCTTCTACATTGCACAGGCGGATGTAGATGCTGACACATGGATTATCTACAACAACGAACGTCCGCAGAACAACAGCTACAATGCCCGTAGCCGGTGCATCGGACTCAGCGGAACCACCATCGTCATGACCGACGATACCGATGCCGCCACGAGCCAATGGAAATTCGTGGCCGTCGACCCCTCGAAGGTCACTCCACCATCGGCAACCACCAGCGACAACATTTGGGAGGACCAGAGTATATTCGGCATCAACAAGGAAGCCGCACACGCCACCTTCATCCCCTATCCCACTGCCGCCGACCTCAAGGGCGACACCGAAACCTACAGGTTTCCCTGGCTGACACCCGAGAAGAACACTACCTACCTCTCGCTCTGCGGACAGTGGAAGTTCCTCTTTGCCGACAACACTGACGAACGCCCCGGAGAGGAATTCTACGGCGACAACGTAGATCCTGCGGCATGGGACGACATCCATGTCCCCGGATGCTGGGAAATGTTCGGCTACGACAAACCGATGTATGTCAACGTCAACTATCCGTTTGCCGACAACCCGCCCTATATCCGCAACAAAGTCAGCGGTGTGGGCGACAATCCCGTAGGCTCCTACCGCCGCACCTTCGACCTCCCCGAAGGCTGGGACAGCCAGCGCGTCTTCCTCCATTTCGACGGTCTCTACTCCGGAGCCTTCGTATGGGTTAACGGCAAGGAGGTGGGCTACACCCAAGGCGGTAACAACGATGCCGAATTCGACATCACAGCCTACGTCCGCAAGGGCAGCAACAACATCAGCGTACAGGTTATCCGCTGGACCGACGGCTCGTACCTCGAAGGCCAGGACATGTGGCACATGAGTGGCCTGCACCGCGATGTCTACCTCTACTCCACACCACGTACCTTCCTCCGCGACCACTACGTCACCTCGTCGCTCACCTCGCAGGCCGGCTACAAGCGCGGCACGCTGACCTTCGCACTCGAAATGGACAACCGCGATGCCGCCGCCACCTCAAAGAGCGTCGACATCACACTCCTCAACCCCGAAGGCGAGGAGGTGGGCACATGGACGCGCAACTTCACCTTCAAGGAGGGCGAAACCGTGAAGACCTCGAAGTATACCACCGCCACCCTTACCGGACTTCAACTCTGGAGCGCAGAAAATCCCATCCTCTATACCCTCATCTTCAGCCAGAAGGATGCCGAGGGCAATGAGGAAATGGCCTTCCAGACCAAATACGGATTCCGCGACGTCACCCTCAAGGACAACGTCGTCTACATCAACGGTCAGCGCGTGTTCTTCCGCGGTGTCAACACCCAGGACACCCATCCCCTGCTCGGCCGCAGCATCGACATCGAGACCATGCTCCGCGACATCACCATGATGAAACAGGCCAACGTCAACACCGTCCGCACCTCGCACTATCCCCGACAGCCCAAGATGTATGCCATGTTCGACTACTACGGGCTCTACGTCATGGACGAGGCCGACGTGGAATGCCATAAGGCCTGGGAAGACGGCAAGGGCATCTCGAACGACCTTTCGTGGCAGCCGCAGTACATCGACCGCACCGAGCGCATGGTCTTCGGACACCGCAACCATCCCTCCGTCATCTTCTGGAGCCTCGGCAACGAGAGCGGAACGGGACAGAACTTTGAAGCCACCTACAACCGCTGCAAGGAACTCGACACACGCCCCGTACACTATGAGGGAGCCACACGCGGCGGCGCATGGTACACCGACCTGCACTCGCACATGTATCCCAATCTTACCAGCGTACGCAGCGCATGCTACGGCAACTCACGCCCCTACTTCATGTGCGAATATGCCCACGCCATGGGTAACGCCATCGGTAACCTCAAGGAATACTGGGACATCGTCGAAGGCAGTCCTTCAGGAATCGGAGGCTGCATCTGGGACTGGGTGGACCAGACCATCTACGACCCCGCCGTCATTCCCCACAACATGCTCGTTCCCGGCGTAGGACTCGACCCCAAGGAACTCGACCCTGCCGTCTCCACCAACGGATTCCCCCACTACGTTTCGGGCTACGACATGCCCGGCCCGCACCAGGGCAACTTCCTCAACAACGGTATCATCACCCCCGAACGGGCATGGACGCCGAAACTTGCCGAGGTGAAGAAGATCTACCAGCCCGCCGCCATGACACTCAGCGACAAGGCCGACCAGATTGTCATCCGCAACAAGTTCAACTTCACCAACCTCAACGAGCTCTGTATCCTCCACATCGAGGGCCTCGAAAAGGGCAGCGCGGTCTATGAAAAGGACATCGAACTCCCCGAAACCGCACCGGGAGCTACCGTCACCGTGGAAGTTCCCAACGACATCGTCACCGACCTTGACGGTTATGTCACCCTCGAACTGCGTCTGAAGCACGGCAATGACTATGCCGATGCCGGATATCCCATCGCCACGGAGCAAATCAGACTTACCAACGGAAACGGCGTTTACGCAAACTACCAGACCACCTGCGACGACGAACTCACCGTCACCCGCAAGGGAACGGAACGCACCTATACCATCTCGGGCGACAAGGTGAAACTCGTCATCGGCGACGACGGCTTCATCAAGGAATTTGTCAGCAACCACATCAACGTCCTTGCCGACCAGGAGCCCATCAACCAGCCCATCTACTCCAACATCCGCTGGGTTGAGAACGAGTCGCCCTACGGCGGACACGTCTTCGGCAACTCCACCGCCAGTGTCAACAGCACCACGCTCTCCAAACCCACACTGAGCGACGACAAGCACACCGCCACCTTCCGCGCCACCGTCACCGACGACCAGTGCAACTACGTCATCGACTACACGCTGACGAACACCGGTATGCTCACCATGGACATCACATACAAGCCCTGCACAAGCGGCCTGCGACGCATCGGCATCGACATGAAGTTCCCCGCAGGCTTCGAAAACGTGCTGTATTACGGCCGCGGACCTTGGGAGAACTACATCGACCGCCATGACGCCGCACACATGGGATGCTACGAAACCACCGTCGACGACCTCTACGAACCCTACATCCACCCGCAGAGCCACGGCAACCGCATGGATGCCCATTGGATAAGGCTCGGCAACACGGCCAACAACGCATTTATCCACATCGTCAGCTATCCCGAAGGTTCCGAAAGCGAGACCAGCACCAACTTCTCCCTCTCGCACTACAACCAGGCCGACTTCCTGAAGGCCGTCACCCACAGCTGGCAGCTGGAGCGCCACGACGAGGTGTTCGCCACCTTCGACTACATGCAGCGCGGCCTCGGAAACGGTTCCTGCGGCCCGGGCACGCTCAGCGAGTATTACTGCCCTTCGAGCGGCAGCTACAAGCAGAAGCTGACCATCTTTGCACAGGACACCGTCGGAGTGGGCATCGCACGTCCCGAAACCATCGGCGACGATGTCCCCGAAACCTACTACAACCTTGGCGGCGTACGCCTCCCCTCGCTCGAAGGACAGCCCCACGGCATCTATATCGTCAAGGGTAAAAACGGCACCCGACGCATTGTCCGCCACTGATTGCCCATAAACATACCAGGCACCCTCCCTCCCTACATACAGAGGAGGGAGGGTGTAAGGTATACGGGATTACCCCTTTAGCTATTATTCAAGAAAACAGTCCAATCATGAAAGAAATCGTATACCAGACACAAGGAACCTGCAGCCAGCTCATCCGCCTCACGGGTCACGAGGGGCGCATCGTCAGTGTAGAGTTCCTCGGAGGCTGTCACGGCAACCTCCAGGGCATTGCCTCACTCGTCAAAGGCATGAAGTACCAGGACGTTATCGACCGCACCGAAGGCATCCGCTGCGGCATGAAGCCCACCAGCTGCCCCGACCAGCTCGCCCATGCACTGCGACAGCTGCAGGCGGCAGACCACGAAGACTGAACCATGCCACGCCACCCCTTCATCACCACCGCCTTCCTTGCCATCGTCGGTGCCATATGGACCACCGGGGTATGCGGACAGTCGCTGACCGTCAACCATAACTCCGGCACCGGGGAATACGAAATCCGACTCGAAGTGCAGGACTTCTACCCCTCAACTTGGGGCAGCAGCGTGGCAGGCACCGGAAAGGTCGTCCGCCTCTACTACAAGGGCATTCCCCAGGCGCTCTGACGCCTCCCCTCTCTCCTTTCTACACCTTACACACCACCATCACCATGAATATCAGCAACCGCGTCGAGGCCCTCAGAAAATGGATGCAGACCGAGGGCATCGACCTCTTCATCGTTCCCACACTCGACCCTCACAACAGCGAGTACGTTCCCGCATATTGGAAGTGCCGCCAGTGGCTTACGGGTTTCACCGGCAGTGCAGGTACGGCCGTCGTCACTGCCACCGATGCACGGCTGTGGACCGACTCGCGCTATTGGCTCCAGGCCACCGGACAACTGGCCGGCACACCCTTTACACTCATGCGCGAAGGCGAAGACACCGACATCACACCCTGGATGGCGGAGGTGCTCCGCGCCAATCCCCACTCCCGCATCGGTTTCGCACCGGACATGATGACCCCCGAATGCTACAGCCAGTGGATAGCACCGCTCGGGCTTCACCCCTCACGGATTGTCTACGACAACGACCCCTTTACGCTCCTTTGGCAGGAGCGCCCCGCATTGTCGATGGCACCCGCCGAAATCATGCCCGACGAAGTGGCGGGACGCGCTGCCGCCGACAAAATCCGCGACCTTACGGCATGGATGGCCGGGCGGCAGACCGACAGACTCCTTATCACCCAACTTTC
>SAMEA3663097__coassemble_798_pt1 | contig 13820 bp, 11 predicted proteins | sample SAMEA3663097__metabat2_low_PE_001 | metagenome-assembled genome bin SAMEA3663097 (sample SAMEA3663097) | pig gut metagenome | biome: pig gut; feature: pig-associated habitat; material: faeces | place: France | collected 2012 | reverse complement strand
AAAAATATGCCCACGTCACCTTCTTCTTCAACGGCGGACGCGAAACGCCCTTCGAGGGTGAGGACCGCATCCTTGTAGCAAGTCCCAAGGTGGCTACCTACGACTTCAAGCCCGAAATGAGCGCCTATGAGGTGAAGGACAAGCTCGTGGAGGCCATCGGCACAGGAAAATACGACTGGATTGTCGTGAACTTTGCCAACGGTGACATGGTAGGACATACCGGAATCTACGAAGCTATCGAGAAAGCTGTGACCGCTGTCGACAACTGTGTCCACGATGTCGTGGAGGCTGCCAAGGCCAACGGCTACGAAACCATCATCATCGCCGACCACGGAAACGCCGACAACGCCGTGAACGCCGACGGTTCGCCCAACACCGCTCACTCCCTCAACCCCGTTCCTTTCATCTATGTCACCGAAAACAAGGCTGCCAAGGTGAAGGACGGCGTCCTCGCCGACGTGGCTCCCTCAATCCTCCACATCATGGGACTGGAACAGCCCGCTGAAATGACCGGACACTGCCTCATTGAGGATTAAGGACTGACACCGAAACCATAGGCTGACAGACAGGGAATGCATGGCAGATGATGCCGGAGAGCCCTGCCGAAAAACCACGACAGCCACCAACAATCGGAACTGCCCGACCTGCAAAAGGCCGGGCAGTTTTTTTGTTTTCCACCCTCTTCTTTTGTATTCCACCCTCCATGCCTGCAACGTGCTGCACCTTGCCTCCAAACGACGGCACATGCCATAGCGGCAAAAGCCTGCACGATGTAACTGTTATGGAAGAAAACAGCCCATACAAAGATAAGGACGCTACTTCACACAAGGGTGCAAAACGCGGAAAAGACAGAAGCGAGCAAGGAATGTGCAATATTCCGGACTGCCGCTTCCGACGTCTTTTGGAACGTCCGGAAGAGCTCCGATAATGGGGCGAGAAGGCCATCGGAAGCCACAAGGGTCTGCCCTGGTCCGAAATATCGCAAAATAGGAGCATCAGCCGTTTTCCGGACGTTTTCGGGCATTTTCAAGGCGTTTTTCCGCCGGAAAAGCAGAAACATCGGACTTCTTTGGGGTAAAGTGCCGAGGTTTTGCATCAAAAGTGCCGTGGTTTTCCTCAAAGAAGTCCGATGTTTTGAGGCAAAAACACCGCGCATTTTGGCATTTTCCCCTCTTTTCCGGCTGTTTTCAAGCCACATCACGATGTGATTACGCGCATTTTTCGCCTTCTCAAACAGCAACTTTGATATATTTAGATTGCAAAACAACAAAATTAAGCCCAAAATCCGCTCCAGAACGGACACCGAAGTCTGTCAAAATTTTTGAAGGTCGGAGACAGTTTTAGAGGGACAAGGAAAGCCGTTTCCGACGTCAGAAAACGAAAAGTGTGCAATCGGTTTTAGGCTGTATTGGCGACGTACGGTCCGACCATGGCCCGGCCCCGAAAGGCTGATCACGGAGAACGGCTCCGACCTTCAGGAAAGAAAATGACCGCAAAGCCTCAAAAAACCGCAGCAAAAATTGCCGCTTTCTGTGGTGAAATGCGTAACTTTGCCCACAGAAATCACCCGCTTTCACACTATGAAAAAACTCAACCACCTTTTGGCATGGCTCATCATGCTATGTTGCGCTGCAGCCTTCTGTGCCTGCAGCAAGGAGAAAGCCCCGGAAGAAAGCCTCGACCTGCGATTCCACAACGGAAAATTCCGCATCGCACAGTTGACCGACATCCACTGGGGTGACGAGACTTCCGACACCGTACTCAACTCCATGCTTATCGAGACCGTGGCAAACGAGCAAAAGCCCGACCTCTTTGTCCTCACCGGCGACATCGTCACCAGCGGCGATGCCCGTAAAGGCTGGCAAAGGTTGCTCGGAATACTCGAGACCACACGCATCCCCTATGCCGTTTGCATGGGCAACCACGACGGCGAGGCGCAACCCGGATTCCCTGTCGACAGCGTGCTCGCATGGCTCAGAAGATGGGGAAAGCACTGCATCAACCTGCACCCCATGCCCAACATCCACGGCTTCAACAGCGCCATCCCCGTCCTCGGAGAGAGCGACGACAGCGTACGGAACGTCATCTACTGCATCGACTCGAATTCCTATCCTGCCGACAGCGCACTGCTGCGCTACAGCGACTACGACTGGATACACCCCGACCAGATAGAATGGTATGTGGAGGAAAGCCGGAAATTCGCCACGGCAAACGGCGGAAAACCCGTGCCCTCACTGGCCTATTTCCACATTTGCGTACCAGAATACGCGGAAATCATCAAAGACCCGTTCACCTACGGCATCCATGGCGAAACCTGCTGCCCACCCTCCGTCAACAGCGGATTTTTTGCAAGGGCATTCATGCAAAAGGACATCATGGGCATGTTTGTCGGACACGACCACAGTAACGACTTCGTAGGCCAGCGCTCGGGAATCTGCCTGGCATACGGACGGCAGTCGGGAGTGATGGCCAACTCACCGAGAGCACCCATGGGAACACGCATCGTGGAACTCACCGAAGGCCGCCGGGCGTTCCGCACCTGGATTGTCACGCTGCAAGGTGAAGAACCGGCATACCACTACCCCATGGGCTACCTCGACGGACAATGCCGCGAAGTGCTCCCGGCCACACCCTTCGAACCACGGAAAAAGGGCGTAGCCTACACCATGTACAGCGACCCGGATGCCAAGGATGTGCAGACCATGCTCGAACGGGGAGTCACCTTGGGACACGGAACATGGAGCAACATCGACCGCTGGGCGAAAGTTCCCGAGGACCACTTCGGACTGGCATTCCAAGCTATGCTGCGCATTGACGAGGCTGCCCCGTACCGCTTTACCCTCATCTCAGACGACGGGAGCAAACTCTACATCGACGACCAGCTGATTGTCGACAACGACGGCTCGCACAGCGTCTGCGAACGCTCGGGATTCGTACGCCTGGCCAAAGGATTCCACCGCATGCGACTCGAATACTTCGAGGACACCATGGGCAGCACACTCTCGCTGAAATACTGCACGCCCAACATGGACGAACGCCGTGTACCCGACGACGTGCTGTTCCTGGCCGAATAAACACACAGCCACACATAGCCCCATTTATTCCTGCCCTGACAGCCCCGTCGGGAGCCTTTCCACACCCGGTCCGCCAACGATGACGCTGGAGGGACCGGGTGTGGCCTGCAAATGCCAGAGCCCAAAGATTCAGCCCTGCCACGGAAACAAAATACGGGGTTTTGCCCTCTCATTATTAATTTTTAACATTCCAACCACCGATATTTTCGGTAAAAAACACTAAATTTGTAGCCATAACCACGCGGACACCCCATACGGAATGCCCTTCTTTAACCTTACAACCATGAAAATCAATCCGCACCTTGCCCACCTTATCCACAAATCGGCAAAGATCTACGGCGACCGTACCGCACTCAAATACAAGGACTACGATGAAGGGAAATGGCTCAGCGTGAGCTGGAAGCAATTCGACTATTTCGTCAGAATGACGAGCGTCGCCATGTTGCATACCGGCATCAAGCCACAGGAAAACATTGCCATCTTCTCGCAGAACAAGCCGGAATTCCTCTACGCAGAATTCGCCGCTTTCGGCATACGCGCCGTAACCATACCCTTCTATGCCACCACAAGTGCGGCACAGGTGAACTATATGGTCAACGATGCTCAGATACGGCTGGTGTTCGTCGGCGAACAGCAACAGTACGACACCGTATTTTCGGTACTCGCACTATGCCACTCGCTGGAACACATCGTCATCTTCGACCGCAAGGTGAAACGGTCCGAAAACGACCACCTTTCCGTATATTTCGACGACTTCATCAAACAGGGTGCTGGCGATGAAAGCCTCATGGCGGAATACCACCGCAGGCAGGACGGGGCAAACTATGAGGACACGGCAAACATCCTCTACACATCGGGGACTACCGGCGTGTCGAAAGGCGTCATCATCACCCACTCACAATACCGTGCCGCACTCGCCGCACACCACAAGACCCTCGACGTCAGCGAGAAGGACCTCATCATAAACTTCCTTCCCTACACGCACGTCTTCGAGGGGGCATGGACCAAACTGTGCCTGACATGCGGTGCCACACTGGCTGTCAACCAACGGCCACAGGACATTCTGCAGTCGCTGCAGGAAGTCAGACCCACATGCATGTGCTCCGTGCCGCGGTTCTGGGAAAAGGTTTTCCTTGCCGTTCATGAAAAGGCGGAAAAGAGCAGCCCCATACAACGCAAGCTCATACTCGACGCACTGAAAACGGGAGGAGAATATTGGGAGAAATACAAGTCGAAGGGCATACCCGCACCAATCGGCCTCAAGCTCAAACACGAAATGTATGAGCGCACCGTCGTCAAGCTCCTCCGCAAGACCCTGGGATTCGACCGCCCGAACTTCTTCCCCGTAGCCGGCGCGGCCGTAATGCCCAAGATTGAACGCTTCGGACATGCCGCCGGATTCAACCTCATCGTCGGATACGGACTCACCGAAACCTGTGCCAGCGTTTCCTTCGACCGCACAGGCGAACGCGTGTCGCTCGGCTCCATCGGACGCCCGCTACCGGGAGTGGAAGTAAAAATCAGCGAAGAGGGCGAAATACTTGTCAAAGGTCCTACCGTCACGCCGGGATACTACAACAAGACCACCGAAACACTGGCAGCATTCACCCCCGACGGTTGGTTCAAGACTGGCGATGCCGGATATATCAAGAACGGAGAGCTCTACATTACCGAACGCATCAAGGACCTCTTCAAGACCTCGAACGGAAAGTACATCGCCCCACAGCTCATCGAGGGCAAACTCACCATCGACCGCTACTTCGAACAGACCGTCATCATTGCTGACCAGCGCAAATTCGTCTCTGCGCTCATCGTACCCAATTTCGCCGCCCTCAAGGAATGGGCCGAGAGCCAAGGCATTGCAGGACTCTCGAACGAAGACCTGTGCCGCGACAAACGCGTCATCAAATTCATCGGAGAACGCATCGACACCTTGCAGCAGGACCTCGCGCACTACGAACGCATCAAGAGGTTCACACTCCTGCCCCAACCCTTCACCATGGAAAACGGTGAACTGACCAACACACTGAAAATAAAACGTCGCACCGTGCATGCAAACTATGCTGCTACCATCGATGCGATGTACGCCGAATAATACGGTGGGACCTATAGATTACCACCGCAATCCACAAACAAAAAGATGGGTTACGTTCTGCCAAATCCGGCCACGCCCTGCCGTCAACTGACGGCATCATAGGGGGGCACGCTTACTTCAGGTATCTGCCAGAACCGACTAACAGGACCCAGCTCACCGAAAATGATTACACAAGAACAATACAAAGAACTACAGGAACGTGTAGCGCAACTGCACCGCTACCTCGACATCGACGCCAAAATCATGCAGCACGAGGAGGAACAACTCCGTACGCAGGACCCGGAATTCTGGAACGACCGCGAACGTGCCGAAGAACAGATGAAACTCGTCAAAGGCCTTGAAAAATGGATCAACGGATACAACGAGGTCTGCACACTCACCGAAGAGGTGGAACTCTCGCTGGAATTCTACCGCAACGAGATGGTCAGCGAAGAGGAAGTGGACGAAAGCTACGCAAAAGCCCTCAATGCCATTGAGGCGCTGGAACTGAAAAACATGCTCCGCGAAGAGGAGGATGCCATGGCATGCGTACTGAAAATCAACTCCGGCGCCGGAGGAACCGAAGCACAGGACTGGGCACAGATGCTCATGCGCATGTATCTCCGCTATGCCGAACAACACGGTTACAAGACCACCATCGCCAACCTCATCGACGGCGACGAGGCTGGCATTAAGACCGTCACCATGGAAATCGAAGGCGACATGGCCTACGGTTACCTGAAGAGCGAAAACGGCGTGCACCGCCTCGTCCGCGTAAGCCCCTACAACGCACAGGGAAAACGCATGACATCCTTCGCCAGCGTATTCGTCACGCCCCTCGTGGACGATACCATCGAAGTCTATGTCGACCCCTCACGCATCAGCTGGGACACCTTCCGCTCAAGCGGCGCTGGAGGACAGAACGTCAACAAGGTGGAAACAGGAGTACGTCTGCGCTACCAGTACGTTGACCCCGAGACCGGCGAAGAGGAGGAAATCCTCATCGAAAACACCGAAAGCCGCAAACAGCTGCAGAACCGTGAGAACGCCATGCGACTGCTGCGCTCGAACCTCTACGACCGGGAACTGAAACGCCGACAGGCTGCACAGGCAAAGATTGAGGCCGGGAAGAAGAAGATTGAATGGGGTTCGCAGATACGCTCCTACGTCTTCGACGACCGCCGCGTGAAGGACCACCGCACCAACTTCCAGACTTCGGACGTGGGGGGCGTGATGGACGGCAAAATCGACGGCTTCATCAAGGCTTACCTCATGGAATTCGCCGGAACGGAAAACGCCTGATTCCCAGGCACCGCAAACGTTTCGCCCCTTCTGAACCGGAAGAGCATGAGACAGACTGTGCATAAAGAGCGCATAAACCTTTTACCTTAAAAATAAATACCTAAAACACACATACTATGTCACGCAAAGCACCCAAGAAATACGACCGCCAACCCAGCCAGAAGGTAACCGCAGCAGAAGAGCGCCAGGCACGCCGCGTCATCAACGGCATCGTCATCGCACTCATCGCCATAATGGTGATTACCGTACTCGTCTACAAATTCCTGGAATAGAAGCGCATCACGTTTCCCGGAACGACAATGGCAATGGAAATCGAAAGGAAATTCCTCGTTACGGGGGATTTCCGACCTTATGCCACCTCAAGGCACCGCATTGTCCAGGGCTACATCTCCGCCCGCAGCGGACGTACCGTACGCATACGCCTCTACGACGACAACGCCTTCCTGACCATCAAAGGACCGTCCTTCGACGGCGGACTTTCACGGCATGAGTTTGAATATGCCATACCCAAGGAAGACGCTCCGGCGCTCCTCGCCCTCTGCGAAGGCGGCATCATCGACAAAACACGATGGCTCATTCCCGCTGGCGAACGCACTTTCGAGGTCGACGAGTTCCACGGAGACAACCAGGGACTGGTGGTGGCTGAAATAGAACTCGGAGATACCGACGAAGAGTTCCCACGGCCGGAATGGCTCGGAGAAGAGGTCACCGGACAACGGCGCTACTACAACTCGCAACTCCGGGAAAAGCCCTTCTGCCAATGGGCTGACCACAACTGCCCGTCGGCACGTTGACCACCAAAGTAATCTACTACCAGAAAACCGACCCGAATCCCCACTATGCGCATCATCATCAATCCCCGTTATGCCTATCTGAGGGATTACCTTGAACATATTGACGAACACTTCGACCGCGAAGGTCATGAGATACACCGCGACCGCAACGTCATCCGCACACTGCAGGTCGAGGGCCTTACGCTCTGCGTCAAACGCTACAGCAGGGTGTCGCTACCCGCAAGAGTGGCCACAAAACTGCGCGTCCGCACCTCCCGAGCACGAAAAGCCTACGTCAGTCCCCTCCTCCTCAAGGAACGGGGATTCGAAAGCCCGGAACCCGTGGCCTTCGTTCGCTACAACCGCGGACTGATTGACTCTGTCAGCTACTTCGTCTGCCTCCACTCGGCATACCGCTATTCCATGGCCGACATCATGACGCTCGACGAGGAGAAACGCCGCGAAGTCACCGAAGCTTTCGCAAAATATGCTGCAAATCTCCATACCGACGGATTCCTGCACCGCGACTTTTCGGCCGACAACATTCTCTTCGACTTCATCGACGACGCGCTTTCCTCGCGCATACACTTCTCGCTCATTGACACGAATTCCATGCGCTGCGGCAGGAGCGTCGGACTGAAGAAGGGCTGCGCAAACTTTGCACGGCTTGCCGGCGACGAGCACTTCTTCAGGCATCTTGCTGAATGCTATGCCAAAGCCCGCAATGCCGACGTGGACGAATGTACCGAACTCATTCTCAAAGCACACCGGAACTACCTGCAACGCACGGGAAAATAAGACGTACGGCAGAAGAAAACACAGACAAAGCCCGCCATCACGCACTGAAGCTGATGGCGGGCTTTGTATTATATATATGTATTATAAGATATATCTGCACAGGGCTTACTTCACCGCAGGCTTGAGATAATCGTCGAAATAACGGGTAATGCGTTCATGAAGATGAATCATGTCCTGGCCCATCATGTTGTGGTCCTGACCGGGATATACGAAATAATCGGGCTGCACACCGGCATCCTCACAGGCACGGAGGAAGGCCAGGCTATGCTGGAGCAGGCAAGTACGGTCGTTGTAACCTACAATCACCTGCAGACGGCCTTTGAGGTTCTTGGCCTTGTTGAGCAGACTGCTGGAGGCATAGCCTTCGGGATTCTCCTGAGGAGTGTCCATATAGCGTTCGCCATACATCACCTCATAGAATCGCCAGTCGATGACAGGACCGCCGGCAACACCCACCTTGAAGACATCGGGATAGGTACACATGAGGTTGGTGGTCATGAATCCGCCGAAACTCCATCCGTGGACTCCGATGCGGTCGGCATCGACATAGGGCAGGGTCTTCAGGAAATTCACACCCTGCATCTGGTCGAGCATCTCCACATCACCCAGATGACGGTGCGTACAGCTCTCGAAGTCGAAACCGCGGTCACCGCTTCCACGCCCGTCAATGATGAAGAGGATGTAGTCGCGGTTGGCCATATAATATTCCCAGGGGCGGGCCTGATAGTTCCATGACTCCTTGACGTTGGTGGCATGAGGACCGCCGTAGACATAAACTACCGTGGGATATTTGCGGGCAGGATCGAATCCTACAGGCAGCACGAGGCGGTAATAGAGCGGTGTCTTCCCGTCGGCAGCAGTGAGTGTGCCGCCCTTGACCTCGGGCATACTGTACTCACGCCACGGGCTTTCGCACTCCTGAAGGGTCTGCATCAGCTGGGGACGGGCAGTGGCACGGAGTTCCATACGACGGAATACGTCCGGTTTCGACCAGCGGTCGGTATAAAGCGTACCGGCAGGCGAAAGATTGGCACGGTGCACACCAACACCATTGTCAAGGAGCGTGCGACGACCGGTATTGAAGTCCACACTATAGACATTCTCACGGATGTGTCCGCTCTCGTTGGTCACCAATATCAGACTGCGTGTAGCCGTGTTGAATCCCAGCAGTTCAAGGTCCTCATAGGCACCGGAGGTCAACTGACGCTCCTCGCTGACACGGAGCTTCCCGTCCGTTTCCTCCATATGGAATACATAGAGATGGTTGAAACCGTCGCGCTCGCTCTGATAAATGAACCTCGAAGCGTCCCAGGGAATGAAGGAAAGCGGGTGCTGGGGCTCCACGAAACGGGCATTCGTCTCGGTATAGAACACACCTACACGCTCGCCGGTCTGAGCGGAATAGGCCACAAGTTCGCACTTGTCCTGGCTGCGGGGCAGCTCCATAAGGAAGATATAACGCTCGTCGGGCGACCAGGAAACGTTGGTAAAGTAGCGGTCGGTGGGGTCTCCGGCATCCAAATACACGGTCTTTCCGGTAGCGGGGTCAAACACCCCTACCGTCACCTTATGGCTGGTCATGCCTGCCATGGGGTACTTCTCGGGAGCAAGCTGCGCAATCTGTGTGGTGCTGTCCACCTCAATGTCCACAAGGGGAAAGTCGGTCACCATGCTCTGGTCCATACGGTAGAAGGCAAGGAACCGACCTTTAGGGCTCCAGAAGGTACCCTTCTCGATACCGAATTCGTTGCGATGGACAGACGTTCCGTAAAGCAGGTCACGCGAACCGTCGGTGGTCACCTGCAGGTCCTTGCCATCGGCAGTACGAACATAGAGGTTAGAGTCCTTGATATAAGCCGTGCTGTGGGATGCCGCACAGAACTCACGGTAGGATGTGCCGCGCAATGCAGGTTGCATCCAGGTAATCTGCCGACGTTTCCAGTCATATTCAAACAGGTTCTTGTCGCTCTCGAGACGAACTACCATCTGCTTTCCACCCTTAAAAGCGGCATACTGAAGGGTGCGGAGCGTATCTTCGGGCGAGGCGGCACGGAGCACCGCATTCACCTCGTCGCGGTTGAAGAGGAAAGCCTTGGAGGATGCCACGGCACGTCCGCGGCTGTCGGCCATCAGCGAACAGGTATCTACCCCGGTGCGCACCAGACTCTCACCCCACCATGCAGTAGAAATGTGCTCAGGCTGCAGGGTCCAATACTTGTTGCCGCCCCACATGAGTTCGTCAAGCGTGGGATTCTTCAGTGTCTGTGCCATAATGAAAGCAGGGAAAAGCAGTGCAATGACTGCAAAAAGATTTCTTTTCATGACAGTGTCTTCAAACGTATCTGTGAATAAGGTATAAGCTATGAAATGCCGCCCATGCGCTTTTGTCGTGCATGGGCGGGATGTATAGGAATAGGTATCCCAAGGATTCTCATCGGAATTCCGGTACTACATCATCTGTCGCGACGCGGACCCTTAAAACCGGACCGGCCTCCACGGGCTCCCTTGAAGCCGTCGCGACTGCCTTTTCCGCCTTCGCGCCGGTCGGCACGCCGGTCATTGCGGTCGCGTCCTGCAACAGTCTGTCTGCGCTCGCGGCTCTGCTGCTCCTCGAAGTTGCGGTGACGGTTGCGGAGATTACGGTAATGTGCCGCCATTTCCTCGTCTTCGAAGAAATCCTCCGGCCGCTGACGCTCGGAAGCAGCATTGTCATCGCGCTCACGACGACGGTTCTTGAAATCGGGATCAAACTTGCGACTGAACTCACGTTCGCGTCCGTCGCGACGGCGTTCGCCCTGACGGCGGAGGTCTTCGTCCGTCTTGAGGATGCCGCCATCACCACGGAAGGATTCCATCTTTCCGCTGAAAGTGACAAATCTGCGGACCTCGCAGTCAAGAGCGCCGTTCTGCAGGGCAATGCTTTGCGAAGGCTTCAGTCCGAGAGCATCGAAGAGTGCCTCCTTGCTGCAGATAATCCATGCCTCATTTCCCGTAAAATCGTGCTTGAGTTTGCGGCCAAGCGTACGGTAGATGGCGGTAATGTCCTCGGGATGCAAGCGCTCGCCGTAGGGCGGGTTGGTAATCATCAGACGACGGGGCTGCTCACTTCCCTCGGGAACTTCGGGAAGGGCAAAGTCGCGGATGTCGCGCTGCTCCACGGTGACATAGTCAGCCACGCCGGCAGCCTTCACGTTTTCGAGGGCGGCCCTTACGGCATTGTGATTGAGGTCGTAGCCATAAATATGGTGATTGAATTCGCGTTCCTGGCTGTCATCATCGTAGATTTCGGCCAAAAGGTCGGCATCGAAATCCTTCCAGTTCTCAAATCCGAAACGTTTACGGAAGATTCCGGGATGGATATTGCGGGCCATCAATGCCGCTTCGACAAGGAAAGTACCGCTACCGCAGAAGGGGTCGACAATGTCGCAGTCGAACTTCCAGCCGCTCATCTTGATGATTGCAGCTGCAAGCACCTCATTGATGGGTGCTTCGACGGTAGCTTCACGGTATCCACGCAGATGCAGGCTTTCGCCGCTCGAGTCAAGCGAGAGGGTACATACGTCCTCTGCGATGTGGATGTTGAGGCGAAGCTGCGGATTTGCCACGCTGACATTGGGACGCTTCCCTTCGCGCTCCACGAAATAGTCCACAATGGCATCCTTTATCTTGTAGGTGACGAAGCGGGAGTTGCGGAAAGTGGTGCTGTAGACGGTAGTATCGACGGAGAATGAGGTAGTAAGGTCGAGATAGTCCGCCCAATTGATGCCTTTTACAGCCTGATATACCTCGTCAGGGTCGCCGGCCTTGAAATGTTTGATGGGTTTGAGGATACGTACAGCGGTGCGAAGACAGAAGTTCGCACGGTACATCATACGCTTGTCACCGACAAACGACACCATGCGGCGGCCAATCTGAATCTCGTCGGCACCGAGTTCAGTGAGTTCCTGCGCCAACACCTCTTCAAGACCTTGGAAAGTCTTGGCAATGAGTTCAAAAGTTTCCATTAAAAAGATGGGAGAAATGGGAATGTGGAAGTGATGGGGCAACATACGTCGCTCCCGGGAAAGGATAACAGAAAATGCATTGTCAGAAAACGCATTGCCACCCTGCCTCATGACATCATCGGTGAGATGCAGGAACAGCATGACAAATCAAGTGACAAAGGTACGGCAAAAGGCTGAAAACTACAAACTTTGCACCGCTTTTCTGCTAAAAAAACTTAACTTTGCATCTGATGGCGGGCAATTGCTTCTCCGGATATGGCATCGCCATCATCCAGCATTTACAGACCCAGAAACACGAAATCACCCCATAACATGACTATTCTTACCTTTACGCTCATCATGCTCCTGGCAGCATACGGTGCCGGACTCCTGGGAAGTCTGACGGGACTTGGCGGCGGCGTTGTCGTCATCCCCGTACTGACACTGTGCTTCGGTGTCGACTTTCACTATGCTGTCGGTGCCGCTCTTGTGGCCTCCATCGCCACTTCCAGCGGTTCAGGTTCCGCCTACGTCAAAGAAGGCATTACGAACATCCGCCTGGGCATGTTCCTGGAAATTGCCACCACCCTCGGTGCAGTCGCAGGAGCCCTTGTTGCCGTATGGCTGAACAACAATGTCATTGCCGTCATCTACGGTCTTGTCCTCATCCTTACGGGTACCATGCAGTTCGTAAAGAAACAGGACCACACGGGCATCAAAGGCTCGGAGGCGGCACGACGGCTGAAACTCTTCGGCACATGGCCGCAGAAGGACGGCAGCGAAAAGGCTTATGAGCTGAAAAACGTAGGACGCGGATTCAGCGTGATGGGCATTGCCGGCATGCTAAGCGGAATCCTCGGCATCGGTTCCGGAGTGCTCAAGGTGATTGCCATGGACAACATGATGAAGGTTCCTTTTAAGGTGAGCACTACGACTTCGAATTTCATGATGGGCGTTACGGCGTGTGCCTCGGCGGTAGTTTACATCCAGCGCGGCAATATCGTCCCCGGCATTGCCTGCCCCGTGCTCATCGGCGTACTGTTCGGTGCCCTCACAGGTGCCCGACTGCTGAAGCGTCTTGATGTAAGGATGCTCCGTAAGGTCTTTGCCATCGCCGTGTTTATGGTGGCAGCCAATATGATATACATGGGCCTCACCGGTAAGTTCTGACCCCCAGCCCACCCCATTATTCCCTGACTATGGCAAAGAAAGTTTCTGACCTCCAGTTGCTCATTGCGCACACTCTCCGCCTCGGCGTTGGCCTCGCCGCCTTCATCGCCGCAGTGGGAGGCATCGTCTATCTGATACAGCATGGTGCAGATGCCATGCCCGATTACACCCAGTTCAGCTATACCGACCCGGCATTTCATCCTGCTGACTACACCACCCCCGATGGTATACTCAGCGGCATTGGAGAGATGAACTCCCGCTCCTGGATACAGGCCGGTGTCATTGTACTGATTCTCACTCCCGTGATGCGCGTCGTGCTCTCGCTTTTCGACTTTCTCCGCGAACGCGACTGGCTCTATGCTGCCATCACCTCCGTGGTGCTGGCCGTCATTATTGCCAACTCTCTGGAGTTTCACCTCTGACACCATCATGAATCCATATTTTTGCTGTCCGGCAAATTCTTCTGTAAGTCGTGGATAATCTGCATGGAAGTGGTCTGCGACATACTCTCCCTCATTAAAAACACTCAAAAAAAAAGTTTTTGAAAATCTCCTACATTTCCTACACCCATAGGCGAAACCTATAGTTTTTTCAAGGGATTTCGGGTGAAGGATAGGGTGTAGGATACGGGCGCCGGGTGTAGGAA
>SAMEA3663097__coassemble_787_pt1 | contig 14095 bp, 11 predicted proteins | sample SAMEA3663097__metabat2_low_PE_001 | metagenome-assembled genome bin SAMEA3663097 (sample SAMEA3663097) | pig gut metagenome | biome: pig gut; feature: pig-associated habitat; material: faeces | place: France | collected 2012 | reverse complement strand
CAGACCGAAACCGGCAGGAGTCTCCACACTCCAGGAGCGGACATCGTAATGGTTGCCGCTCTCCTGCGGGCGGACATAGCCGTGCCAGTACTGGTCGGCAACACGCTGCGTGAAGTGTCCGAGGAACTGGCTGGTGTGACGGTCGACATAACTTTCGAGCGGTCCGCGGCCATAATAGTCGACATTGCTGTATGCACCGGGCATCACCAGCTGCATGCCGAAGCGGAACAGATGGGGCATCTTCTGAGGTTCCTTGGCGTGAGCGGCAAGGCTTTGGGTGACAACAAGGCGGTTTTCGGGCGTCATCACATACTGCATGGTGAGGGTGGCCTCGAGTTCGGGCATTTCATACACGGCAGTGACCGTACGGTTCTTGCCCTCGGTACCGTCCTCGAACTTCTGGAGTTTCATCACAGGATTCTTCCAAGCGGCGAAACGACGGCCGAGATCTGCGCCGGCATCATTGTCGGTCATGGCACGCCAGAAGTCGGGCATAAGGCTGTAGCCCTCCTCAAGCATGGGCTTACCGTCGACATCGATGTAGTCAATCCAACCGGTGCGGCGGTTGAAGGTCACGTTCATACGGTCGGCCTTCAGTTCCAAACACGCCAGTTGCTCGTCCTTTGCCACAGCAGCCTTGGTATCGGCAGAAGCAGAGAGGCAGCTCATGCAGGGGAAACGGTAGTCAGCGACACTGAATTCCTGCTCTGCAAGCACGTGGCCCGCAGCGAGGACAGGGTCGGAAGTAACGAGATAGCGTACCACAAGGGTGTATTCTCCATCCTGCTTTTCGGGCATTGCAAACCCGCGGAGTTTCACGGTCTGGTGTCCCTGTGCAGGTACGTTGATGCCGGTCTCTGCACCCGATGCCACTGCGTCGCCGTTACGACGGAGCTCCCAGTGGAGCACCACATTGTCGACTGCGGCGAAGAACTGCTCGTTGAAGATGTCTACAGCACCAGCCTTGAGGTCGGGAGTGGTCCAAAGGTTCTGGTAATAGTACTTCACCTCGGCAGCAGAGGGATGGGGCGTGCGGTCGGCCGCAATGAAACCGTTGCAGTTGAAGTTGTGGTCGGAGGCGGGATAGCGCCCGAAGTCGCCACCATAGGCAAAGATTTCGTTGCCCTGTTTGCTGGTGCTCCGGATGGCCTGGTCCACGAAGTCCCAGATGAAACCACCCTGGTATTTGGGCTCTTCACGGACGAGGTCCCAATACTCCTTGAAACCTCCCATGGAGTTACCCATGGCGTGTGCATATTCGCACTGGATGAGGGGCCGGTTGGCCTTGTCGGAATGGCAATAGGAACGGCACCAGTTGACATCGGCATACATGGGGCACATGATGTCGGTGGCATACCCGTCGCCGGCACGTTCGTAATGTACGGGGCGCGAGGGATCCATCTTCTTCACCATGTCGTAGGCCTTGTCGAAGTTCTCGCCGTAGCCGGCCTCGTTGCCGAGACTCCAGATGACGACGGAAGGATGGTTTTTCTGTATGGCAACGTTGCGCTCGTTGCGCTCGAGATGCTGCATGAGGAATTCCGGACGCTTTGCAAGCGAAGCCTCATCATATCCCATACCATGGGTTTCGAGATTGGCCTCGGAAATGAGGTAGATGCCCATTTCATCGCAGAGGTCGTACCAGCGTGGATCGTTGGGATAGTGCGATGTACGGACCGCATTGATGTTGTGCTCCTTCATGATGCGGATGTCCTGCTTCATGCGGTCCACGCTGACGACATATCCCCCGTCGGGGTCGAGCTCGTGACGGTCGGTTCCCTTGAAGAGGATGGACTGGCCGTTGACGAGGATCTGTGCATCCTTGATTTCCACCTTGCGGAATCCCACACGCTGGGTAGTGCTCTGAAGCACCTCACCCTTTTTGCCGAGGAGTGTCACCTGCAGGGTGTAGAGGTTGGGGGTTTCAGCCGTCCACTTGGCAGGGTTTTCCACATCCCATTTTGCCGTTACCCGTCCGTCGGCAGCCACGGTGAAGGTTTCTTCCTTGACAGTGCGGCCCTTGTCGTCCGTCAGGCGAAGTTCGGCACGCTGACCCTTGGCATTTGCCGTGGAGAGCGCAATGTCGAGTGTGGCATTGCGGTAAGCAGCATCAAGGTCGGGAGTGAGGTGTATGTCGCTGATGTGCGAGGTTGGGCGGGCATAGAGATAGCATTCGCGTGCAATACCCGTAAAGCGCCAGAAGTCCTGATCCTCGAAATAGGAACCGTCGCACCAACGCATCACCTGCATGGTAATGAGGTTCTTCTGTCCGGGTTTGATGTAGCGGGTGAGGTCGAACTCCGCGGCATCCTTGGCATCTTCGGCATATCCTACCCATTGGCCGTTGACCCACACCTCGACATTCGAGGTGGCAGAACCGATGTGCATGATGACCTGTTCGCCATTCCACGATGCCGGAATGTCGAAAGTACGGCGGTAGGAACCCGTAAAATTGTTCTTTTCCTCAACGAAAGGCGGATTGCTCTCGAACTGTGTGGCCCAAGCATAGCCGATATTCTTGTAGATGGGTTCGCCATAGCCGTTCAGTTCGAAGAGTGCGGGAACGGAAAATTCGTCCCATTCACTGTCGTCGTAGCCAACAGCCTCGAAGCCTTGAGGACGGAGGTTGTGATGACGGGCAAAATGGAACTTCCATTTTCCTTCGAGAGAGAGATAGCGTGCAGAACGTGTCTTGTCGTTTACCAAAGCCTTTTCGGCATTTTCAAAGGGAAAGAACGAAGCGTGCGAGGGGACGACAGCACCCACACGGTTCTTGTCGGCATTGAGCCAGTATTCCTTGGCGGAATTGGCATAGTTGCGGGTCTGCGCCGATGCCGCATAAGGTGCAAAGGCAGAGGCCAGCAAGAGTGAAGTGAGAATAATGGGTTTCATGATATTTGGATGTTGAAGATACGATAGATAGGCGGCAACAATAATAAAGGTTGCCTGTGACCGGTCGTTTTCACGACTTCAACGTCCGAAAAGATGACGTTTGAAGAAGGGGGAGATACGCAAGACGGCACTTGCCGCCAGACACACAGCTACCACGAGTGAGGCTCCGGCGAGGGAGACGGCAAGGTCGAGGACAAAATTGGGACGGCAAGTCTGCAACCACGGACCTACGGTAGGAATGTGGATGATGAAGAGGAAATGCAGCAGATAGATGTCGAGGGTACGCACACCGATATACTGCAATGCACGTCCGGCCCACGTCTGCCGGCTGAAGGCCGTGGCATAGTGGCGGAACACCAGTATGACCGTGGTCATCAGGCTGTACATGGCAAGGGTACGGGGCAGATTGGCCCATTGGCGTCGCAGTTCGTGCCAACGGAAATGCTCACAAAGTGCGGCAACTGCTACGGTGATGATGAGCGGCGCGAACCACCGGGCATCGAAAAGACGCTGGAAACGGTCCCAATACCGGTGTACGATATTGCCGGCAAGGAAGAAATGGCTGAAGATGATGGTCTGACTGAAACTGGACCATTGCAGCCAGTCCTGCTTCTGGTAGTGAAACCATGAGGGCATGTACCATGTAGCATATACGCACAGGGCGCAGAGCCACAGCAGGGTAATGGGAAACCACCGCAGACGCAGACGCTCCAGACGGGGCGCAAAGAAATGCTCGACGTACGCGAAAAGATAATAGATGACGAACATCTGCAGGAGGACAATGGTGAACCAGTATCCACCCTTGGTATCGTGCTGGAGCAATGAAACGGCCTTGTCCCAACTGCCACGGTGGAGCATGATGATGAAGAGGGCAAAGAATACGACCGTGGGAATGACCTGTATACGGAACTTCTTCCACAACGACCGGACCAATACCGGCAGAGACCACTGTGTACTGGAGCTGTAGGCAAAGAAACCGCTGATAAAGAAAAAAAGCGGCATACGGAAGAGCACACAAAGGCTGAGATACGACGAATCCTTGGGATTTTCGCCATATCCCATCATGCTCACATGGTATGCCACCACGAGAATCATGGTAAAGCCCCGCATGGAATCGATCCATTCCATACGAGGCTTTGCTACAGTGGGTGTTCCTGTCATCTTTTGATGGGTGCAAGGCAGGGGGAACCGCGTCCGGGAAGATGGGCTTTTCCTTCTACATGGACAAAGTATTCCCCGCCTGTACCGAAGGAAAAACTTTAGAACATTTCAGAAGGATACTGTCCAGCCTCGTGAAGGGCAGCCAACTTTGCCACTACCTCGGGACGGTCCTCGGGATAGGTAACGCCGAACCACTTGCTGGTGGTGTCGAGCACCTCGCAGGTGGCAGCGCCGGTCTTGATGAGATGGTCCACCATAAGGGGGATGAAGAACTCGCTCTTGAGGTTGGTCTGGTTCTTGGGATCGGCAAGGAATTCCTTGAAATACTCCTTGCTGTGCTGGAAATAGTCGGGAGTGAATCCCCAGAAGTTCATGGATACGGGGGTCGTATCGGGGATGCTTACCCACTCTTCGTTCTCGTCGAGATACTGCACCACTCCGTCGTGACGCTCAATCTTGGTGCGCTCCACCACTCCGGTAAGGAGATGTGTGGCATCGTCGGTCTCGCAGACACCACGGCTTACGGTACCGCTCTCGGAAAGGGTGTTGCCGACGCGGAAACCTACCATGGCATACTTGCCGGTAGAACCTTCGGGAAGTTCGCTGAGGAACTTGGCCATCACCTTGAAGGCATCGCGGTCATAGAAGTCGTCGCAGTTGAGGACGGCAAAAGGTTCCTTGATGATTTCCTCGCCCATCATCACGGCATGGTTCGTTCCCCAAGGCTTTGTACGGCCTTCGGGGACAGTGAATCCCTCAGGAAGAGCATCGAGAGCCTGGAAACAGAGGTCGCAGGGAACATGGCCTTCGTAGCGTGCGAGAATCTGCTCGCGGAACTGCTGTTCGAAATCGCGGCGGATGACCCAGACAATCTTGCCGAATCCGGCCTCAATGGCATCGAAGATACTGTAGTCCATGATGCTCTGTCCCTGAGGACCGAGGGTGTCTAACTGCTTGAGACCGCCATAACGGCTGCCCATGCCTGCAGCAAGGAGGAAAAGTGTTGGTTTCATAGTTGTTTTATGTTGTTGGTTGATTTGTTCCTTGAAATTTCTCACGATTCAACGCCTTCCGGAGGTGCGGATACGGAAACTCCGTGAGGGGTCGGTGGTATAGCCCTGTTGTCCGAAGCCTACGTAGAAGGTGGTGACCCCACCCCGCAACTTCTTCTTGGCACGTACCACACAACGGTAACGGACACCTTGTCCGCTACGGATGCAGGAGACGGTGGCTGTAGAGGAAATGTGTATACGGTCGTTGTCGCAGGTAACGACAGGTGCTACATTGTAGATAGTAGATACTGCGGCCGCTGCGGTTGTAGATATCAAGACTGATGTATGCCGTCTCGTCAGGTTCGAGACAACGGTTTCCATTGTCGTCGGTGAAGACAATGTTGCTGACTTCGAGATAGTCGGACGGATTGGTGGGTGGTGTATAGTCGTAGTCGTTGCCGCTACCGTAGCCGATGCTGTTGTCGTAACCGTCATCGGTATAACCATTGCCATAACCGTAGTTATCGTTTCTATTATGACCGAGATTGCTGTTGCCCTCGCGTTCCTGCTGTACTTTGGCGCTTGCCACACCTGCTACCGCACCGGTAACACCACCGACGAGAGCACCGACATTTGAACCGTGGTAACCGCCGATGATGTCGCCAATAATGGAGCCGAACATGGAGCCTACATAGGCACCGGTGACACCGCGGCTCCACTCACGGTCGGTAGTGCAACTGCCGAGAGAAAGGAGCAGGGCGAGAAACAAGACAAAGTTTTTTCTCATGATGGTTCTTGTGTTTTGGAATTGCTTGAAATCGGCATCATGTCACGGATTTGAAGACAAGTCCTATGGATAAAGCCACACCTGCACGGTCAAAAAGTCCGGTATCCATGCTGCCGCTGGACACACGATACCCTTGGCACCCAGTTGTACCCAAATGCATTGGATGCCGGACAAGGCATTGCTTTTCCATTGATTATCCCCAAAAAGGGAATCAGGGGACGCTACTTGACGAGAATGACCAGGTACTTGCTCACGCTCCAGAACTTTTCGGGGTCGGTGATACGGAGCACGTACTGTCCCTTGGCGTCCTTGTCGAGACGGTAGGAGCCGGCAGGATGTGTGGTCTTCAGCGTGGCACTTTTGCTGTAAAGACGGATGACCTTGTCGATGCGGATGTCAATCTTCGTGAAATAATCCTTGTTGAAGTTTTCTTTCTGAAGCACATCACCGCTCTCAAGGATACGCTCGTTCTTCAGTTCCTTCTTGGTGCCGAAGACATAATATGCCGTATGGAGGTCCTTGTCCTGTGCACTGATGGTACGCGCACGGTTGTCGTTCTCGGCAGTGAGGTTGCCCACATTGGTCTTAAGTTCGCCAATCTGCGTTTCCTGTTCGGCAATGGTGATGTCCTTTGCCGCAAGCTGCTGACGGAGGTCTTCAATCTGTCCCTGCAGTTCCTCCATCTGCGCAGTCATGGTGCTGATGGTATTCTCGAGCGTAGCCTTCAGCTGCGAATTGCTGACATTGGCCTGCTTGAGTTGCTGGCGAAGATTGTTGATGAGTTCGTTATTGAGATTGACACTCTGCTGTATGGTGCGCATATCTTCGAGGATGGCCTGCTTCTGGTTGGTCTCTCCCTTTCGGCGCTCCACATTGATTCGGCCCTGGGCCTCGTTGATTTTTCTGAATCCCTCCTGGATTTCGTTGAGGGTGCTCAGCATGTCATTGAGTTCGTTTTCTTTCTGTGTAAGGACACTCTGCAGTGAGTCTTCGGTAGTGAAGGCGTTCATTGCCTGCTCCTTCCTTGTCTCGCAGGAGAAAAGCAGCATCAAGGCCGTCACAATGGCAATGAACGATGCCAATGCAAAAAGAATCTTTTTCATAGGAGGTTGGTATTAATTGTATATTTTCATTTATAATGTGGACTCACTCATAAAGAGGCTGTCCGGTAATGGGGTCCTTGGCAATGGGCTTCCGACGTTTTTCGCGTCCGCCCTCGGCACCGGGCTTTCCACCGACAACGATGACGAATTCACCACGGGGCTCGGCCTCCTGGAAGTGTGCCTCCACTTCGGCAAGGGTGCCGCGAACACTTTCCTCATGGATTTTCGATATTTCGCGGCAGGCACTGCAGGGTCTGTCGGCTCCGAACACTTCGGCCATCTCGTGCAAGGCCCTGGTCACGCGATGAGGGCTTTCGTAGAAAATCATGGTGCGCTCCTCATCCTTTAGGGCAGCAAGGCGTGTGGCTCTCCCCTTCTTTTGGGGAAGGAAGCCCTCAAAACAGAAATGGTCGCAGGGAAGTCCGCTGCTGACGAGTGCAGGAACGAAAGCCGTGGCTCCGGGCAGACATTGCACCTCTACTCCCTGCGCCACGGCAGCACGTACAAGCATGAATCCGGGATCGGAAATGCCGGGAGTACCAGCATCGCTTACCAATGCCATGGTTTCGCCGGCAGCCATACGGGCGGCAAAAGCTTCGGCGGTGGCATGTTCATTGAACTTATGGTGGCTAACCAGCCGGGCACTGATATCGTAGTGCTTGAGCAGCATGCCCGTGGTACGGGTATCTTCGGCAAGCACCACGTCAACTTCCTTCAGGATGCGCAACGCCCGGAGGGTGATATCCTCCAGATTGCCTACAGGAGTGGGGACAAGATAGAGCATTTCCGACGGGGATGATACTATTTTAAACGGTTACGCCTTAGTAAAGCAGATGTCAAGAAAACGTTTTTTAGGGTGAAAATGAAAGTCACCCGACAATTTTAACACCCACTTCCAAGGCACACTTTATGCCGCAAATTTAGATATTTACTTCGGTTCAGACAAAGAAAAGCCTTAAATTTCAGCCTTTTTTCCGCCTTTTAGCTGTTATCGTAAAAATAAATGCTGTGAAAACATGCCCAAACTCTGCCTCACAAGAGCCGGATGCAAGAAGAAAATATGGGAAAAAGACAACTGCCATGTCAGAGCCGGAGTACATTGGATTCGTCTTCCTCCCTCGCGGCTCAGTGCATTTCAAACAGATTTGCGACATGTTCTCATTGCCAATATAGCAGAACGGGAACTTTCATTTTCCAAACGAGGAACGCAAGACAACTGCATAGAACTAATGCAAAATGCTAAAGGGTGGTTCTATAAATCAGTGTTACTTTTGAAGTATGCCTCCGCATTGGCTATTTTAGACTCTTGTCTGCATCTTCCTATTTAACTACCGGGATTTCGGATTTTTATGGGATTGGACATGCACGCCCTTCCGCCTTTTATCCAACACCTTATAGGGATGTTCTATAAATCAGTTTTACAAACATTCTAAGAAGTGTTCTAATGCTTGGACGTTTTTTGCCTCTTGCTTGCATCTTTCTGTTCTACAAACACTTACATAGCCCGCTATGCGCGTATTTGCAGAACAGAAATCTACTGCGCAATAGTCTAAAACTCGCCTCAAGCTAATTTATAGAACATCCTATAATGAAAAAAAACGTTTTGAATCGTGCAGTTTCCTTATATCCTCGGCAAGGAGCCATAGCATTTTTGCCGTTTTTTTGCACAGTTTTGCTCGGAAAATGAGGTTATCCTACACCCGAAAACGCTATCCTACACCCAAAAGCGTCAGTAAATACAGGACGTTTTGGGAATGGGTGTAGGAAATGTAGGATATTTTCAAAAACTTTTTTTGAAGAAAAAAACAGACGGTGTTTCGGAAGAAGCAAAACATCGGACTTCTTTGAGCAAAAGTACGGATGTTTTGCATCGAAAGTACGGATGTTTGTCTCAAAGAAGTCCGATGTTTTTGTTTTCCGAAATCGCCGCGACAGTAGCAAGGCCATGCCTGATTGAGCATGCCACGGCAACGGAAAGCAAAGTTCCAGGAAAGCAGAATACCCAGATTATACAAGAAAAAAAAGAGGCCAACTCCTGGAGCCAGTCTCTTTATTGTAGTTCTCTTATTCCTGAGTTTGAAGTCGTGTGGAATTGGAGAGTTATGCTTCAGCTTCTACAACAACCGATACGACACTGCGGTCGCGGTTGCCACGCTTGAAGACAACAGTACCATCAGCGAGAGCATAGAGGGTGTGGTCGCTACCCATACCTACGTTCTTGCCAGGGTAATGAACGGTACCACGCTGACGAACGATGATGTTACCAGCCTGGCAGGTCTGTCCACCCCAAATCTTAACGCCTAATCTCTGTGAAGCCGACTCACGGCCGTTCTTAGAACTACCTACACCTTTCTTGTGTGCCATGTTTTCTAAAATTTTAAGGATTAAGCAATAACTTCCTTTACGGAAACTTCAGTGAACTGGTGACGGTAGCCGTTGAGTTTGCGGTACCCCTTGCGACGCTTCTTGTGAAATACAAGAACCTTGTCGCCCTTTACGAGGGGAGAAACAACCTCACATACTACCTTTGCGCCCTCTACTGCAGGAGCGCCGACGGTGATGGTACCGTCGTTGTCGACGAGGAGAACCTTGTCGAACTCAACAGTCTGTCCAGCCTCAGCGGCCTGGATATGGTTTACGAAGAGCTTCTTGCCCTGCTCAACCTTAAACTGCTGACCGTTAATCTCTACGATTGCGTACATTTAATTTTGAAAAAAAATATGTATAAAACGGTTTTTTCCGGGAGGCGGCATCTCACATTCTGCGGCATAACCGCTGAAAGGATAAGCGCTTTTCTGCCCCGTCGGACTCTAAAAATCGGCTGCAAATTTACGAAAGATTCCCCGAAAGTTCCAAGAAGAGGAGTAAATATTCGCGGTTTTCAGACGTTTTTCATCCCTATTTTGTCAGAAAACACGGTGGTTGCCACCTTCAGTTGCACCATTTCGCACAGGATTATGCTGCGGGTTGGGCATCACCGGCAACACGGGCATACGGCTATTATCGTAGAAATCGTGTTCGAAAGCCACACTGATACTTGCATTCCGACCGATTTTGAACTCGGCCGCTGCACCGATTCTGCCACGGAGGTTGGCATAGGGAACATAGGGACAGGTGTTCCAAGCGTTTCCCCACGGTCCGCCATAGCATCCGTACCAGCCATCATAGGGATAGTGCCCATAATGCTGGCCACCCGGAACAAAATTACATGTCCCATAAACGTAAAGGTTGCACCAATCAGCGGCACGGTACCCCAGAAGTCCTGCAATGCCGGCCTCGGTCTGGTTCCACGAACCCCAATCACTGCGGGCTGCATACACGCCCACAGCACCAATCCAACGCTTGTCCTTACCGAAAGGCATGGCATAGGCCAACGCCAGGTGCTCACCGAAACCGACCCCCTTACGACGGTTCTTGCCAAAACTTGCAGACACACTCATACCTACCTCGGCATTGAAACCCTCATGCAATACCCACGGATAACGTCCGTCGGCCCAAGGCAGGGCAATGGTGGTACCGGCGTCGGCATACTGTACCGTATCGGCAGAAGCTGCAAGGATTTCATGAGTCAGCAGGGGACGCTGACGCACGCTGTCTGCAACGGCAGACACCGACTCCTGGCCTAACGCACGATAAGGCGCAAGAGCCAGCAAACATATAACGAAAAATGATAGAAGTCGCATCATAAGCCTCTATGTTCTGGAGAAATGCAGAAAAAGACATCATGACTCCCACAAAAGACAGGAATGTATGCCAAAGGGAGACGCTGCAAAGATACAACAAAAACAGCAGAACTTCAGTGCCTGCATACGTCAAAATGCTCCACTTTAACTCCATTATACATTTCTTTTCAAAAAAACTTCCGGTTTTGATAACGTTTTGTCTGAAAAAAATTGTACTTTTGCCAACTGTTATGAAGCATTTTTTCCTTTTCCACATATCTCATTCTACCCTGCTGCTTGTATCGCTCGTCATATGCCTTACGAGCCTCATCCCCTGTCAGGCTTCCCCGGATGCCAAGACATTCACCCTCGTCATTGATGCCGGACACGGCGGAAAGGATGCCGGTGCTGTAGGACAGTTGACGAAAGAAAAGACCATCAACCTGAATGTCGCCCTGGCCTTCGGACGTATGGTGGAGCGCAACTGTCCTGATGTAAAAGTAGTCTATACCCGCAAGACGGATGTCTTCGTCCCCTTACAGGAACGTGCCAACATTGCCAACAAGGCAAAGGCCGACCTCTTCATCAGCATCCATACCAACGCGGTGGCTTCCGGAAAGAATGTTGTAATCGGTGCCGAGACCTACACACTCGGTATGCACCGTGCCGCAGAAAACCTTGAAGTGGCCAAACGCGAAAACAGCGTTATCTCGTACGAGAGCAACTACAAGACCAAATATCAGGGCTTCGACCCTAACAGAACCGAAAGCTACATCATCTTCGAACTGATGCAGGACCGGTATCTGTCGGAAAGCATCAAACTCGCCAAGGCCATACAGCAGCAATACAGCAATGCCGGACGACGCAACAAGGGGGTACACCAGGCCGGATTCCTTGTCTTGCGCGAAACATCAATGCCTTCCGTGCTGACCGAACTGGGATTCATCTCCAACGCCAACGAAGAGAAATTCCTTCATTCCCAAGCCGGAACCGATGCGCTTGCCGGATGTCTGTTCCGCGGTTTCCAGTCATACCGCAAACGACCTACAGCCGATGCTACAGAAGGTAATGATGAACCTGCAAACGGCACCATGCTTGCCGACAACAGCAAACTGCCGCCGATATACGTTGCACCCGGAGAAGAACCCAGCATAAGGCCCGTGCCAACTACGCCCTACATGGCGCTGACGGACACTCCACAGGAGCACCGTGCAACAGCCACCCCGGCCGACATCGCTACAAACGCCCCTGCCACAACCGCTCCCCAACAAGCACCTGAGGATAAAGGCAACGAAAAGATGCCGCCACTGGCATCGACACTGAACCTACCTCCGGAAAAGGAGACCCCACCGGTGACCGTACAACGCGAACAGCCCACACCGGAACCTGAAGTAAAAGACGCGGCACCGGTCAACCCGACTCCTGACAACAAGGAACAAACGGAAAAGGAAGCCCCCATACCACAAGCCCCACCTGCAAAAACAGCAACACCGGAAATCGACCCTCGTACAGGACAGAAACTGCCACCACTGGCATCGACGCTGAACCTGCCACCGGAAAAGGGAAGTCCCGCAGCACCGCACAACAGCAAACCCACAAAGGGCGATGCGCAAACCGAAAACCTGCCTGCAGCTGAACAAGCTCCCCAACCCGCCATCCAAGACCAAAAACCACAGCAGGAAACAAAGGCACCGCAAACGCAGAACAAGACCGAATCCAAAGCGGAAACGAAGGAGAACACCACTCGGGAATCGGAGAAAAACACGGACAAAAAAACTGACAACCATACGGTAACAGAGCCTGCTGACCATCGCCCCGTCTTCAAAATCCAACTGCTCACAAGCAGCAAACCACTGCGCGACAACGACCCGAGACTGAAAGGACTGAAGGCCGACTGCTACCAGGAAAACGGAATTTATAAATACACCTACGGCGCGACAAACGACTACCAGGAAATCCTGCGCGTGAAAAAGGAAATCTCTGACAGATTCTTCGGAATCTTCGTCGTTGCCTTCGTCGAAGGCAAACGTACCGACCTGACACAGGCCATACAGGCCAGCAAGAAGAAATAATCCCTGCCATGCACCCCGTCCAGCAAACCTTTCCCATTGGACAACGGTGACACTACAGACCATCAACAGCACACAGGTAAGCCCCCACCGCATCGGTAATGCCAGGGGCAAACCTCATAAGCTAAGTCCGAAATTATATACAGAACCATATACTCTCAGTATCCACAACATGAAAAACGAAATCAAAATAGCCATTACCGCCATCGTATGCATCGCCATACTCATTGTCGGCATTAATTTTCTCAAAGGCATCAACATATTCCATGGCACCAATTCATACTATGTCAAGTTGAAGAACGCCAAACAGCTTGCCGTATCGAACATGGTGTATGCCAACGGATATCCCGTAGGAAGCATCCGCGAAATCGACTATCAGTACGAAGACAACTCCTCGGTTGTCGTTCTCATCGAACTCGACAAGAACATCCGTCTGCCCAAAGGCACCACTGCATCGCTCGAAACTCCGCTGATGGGCGGCGTCATCATGCACCTCATCCTCGGGCAGAACCCCGCCGACCTGATGACACCTCTCGATACCATCATCGGCAACGAAACACTCGGAGCCATGGACCAGCTGAGTGCCATGATGCCTGCCATTGAACGGATGATTCCCAAACTCGACAGCATCCTGACCAATGTCAACCGGCTGACAGGCGACCCCGCACTTCAGCAGACATTGGCCAATGCCGCCGAAATCACAGAAAACCTCAAGCACACTTCAGCAAAACTCGACCGCATGATGGCGGACGAACTGAAGGGCACACTCCAAAATGCAGAGACTCTGACCGGAAACCTTGCAAAAGTGGATGTGGACGGTACGGTAAACAACCTGAACGCCACTCTCACCGATGCACGGACACTCGTAGGTCAGCTGCAACGGACCATGGAGGATGTAAGCCGACAACTCAACGGTACGGAAGGCACCCTGGGCGCACTGATGAACGACCGCACACTCTACGACAACCTGAACCACACGGTACAAAGCGCCGACAGTCTGGTCACCGACCTCAAGGCACATCCCAAGCGCTACGTCCACTTCTCGGTGTTCGGCAAGAAGGATAAATAATTCCCTTGGGGGGGGGGATTCCCCCGCCATGCACCACGAACTGCGGTGCCACACAACCGCATTCCACCCATTCCACCATATTTATATTATTAGGACAGTGGCTCTGGCAGAATGAGCCGCTGTCTTTTTTCATACCTTCAAGGAAGCCGTACCTTCAAGGATATTACGGACCGATACAAACGGAGATGTTTGAAAAACAGATATTCCTTATCAAACAGGAACAAGAATACGAGCGCCAGGAATTCCGCCGCGAGATGGAAACACAGGGCATTGCACGCCGCATTCGCCGCGGCAACTGCTGGGCTCCCGTCAAGTTCGGCAGAAGCTACTACAATTCACTCGACAGAATGGTGCTGGAGG
>SAMEA3663097__coassemble_759_pt1 | contig 14660 bp, 8 predicted proteins | sample SAMEA3663097__metabat2_low_PE_001 | metagenome-assembled genome bin SAMEA3663097 (sample SAMEA3663097) | pig gut metagenome | biome: pig gut; feature: pig-associated habitat; material: faeces | place: France | collected 2012 | reverse complement strand
TGTTTTTTTTTCACATACAAAGATACAAAAAAATACGCACATCTACAACTTTTTTTACTAGTTAATGTATTGATTATCAGATAGATTGATGAGCCATGCAGGAACATGCAAGAAAATGTCTATCACCCAAATTGACGCAGAACCTAAAAAAATTTTATGGCCAAACTTGGGCTAAAAAGTTCAGTCAGAGCATATCGGCATTTTTCAAATTGCCTCCTCCGCCTTCATATGTTTGTGTAGAAATCGTATCATGGCACGGTAAAAGTCGAATCTGTTTTCCTGGTTCTGAAACCCGTGTCCTTCATTCTCCTTCACCATATATTCCACCTCTACCCCCCGGTTTTGCAGGGCCTCGACCATTTGGTCGCTCTCGGCCTTGTTGACGCGAGGGTCTTTGGCACCCTGTGCCACAAACAGCGGACATCTGATAGCATCGGCATGCAGTGCCGGTGACGTAGCCTCGAGCTGTTCGCGGTCCGTTTCCGGATTTCCCACCTGCTCATACATCATTTCCAACATCGGGCGCCAGTATGGGGGAATGGTTTTCATGAACGTCAGCAGATTTGACACCCCCACATAGTCTACGGCACAACAATACAGTTTCGGTGTGAAGCAAATGCCAGCCAAGGCAGCATATCCTCCGTACGATGCCCCATAGATGGCAATTCTCTTCGCATCGGTGTAGCCCTCCCTAATCAGCCATTCCACCCCATCGGTAATGTCGTCCTGCATCTTCAGTCCCCACTGCTTATAGCTGGCTTCCAAAAATTTACGCCCATAACCCGTAGAGCCGCGGAAATTCATCTGAAACACCCCATAGCCTCGTGAGCAGAGGAACTGTACCAAGGGGTTACATCCCCAATAGTCGCGGCTCCACGGCCCGCCATGCGGGTGCACCACCATCGGCACCGGTCCTTCCGTACCTCGGGGCATACTCAGGTAAGCCTCAATCGTCAGCTTGTCGCGTGTCTGGTAGGTTACGGCATGCATGGGCACCGTGTCGTCCGGCGTTATCCATGGCGCCAGTTCCCCCACGCGCAGGAAGGTGTCGCTCCGTCGGTCATACAGCCAATAGGTACCCAGTGTGCGGTCGGAACCCACGCGGAGCAGGAAGCGCTCCTCCTGAAGGTCATCGTCGGCAACGCTCACCCGCTGACCCGGAAAACGGGCATAGAGGTGTTCGCGAAACGAGCGCTCGTCCTTGTCTATCCAATGCCGTATGGGGTCTTTGTGTCCCGAACAATATACAAACAGTAGCCGTTTGCGTAGGCGGCTGTAGACCACGCTCGCGACATCGTAGCGCGTGTCTTCATAAATCAGTTCCAACTCCTCACACGTATGGGGGTTCATGCGTACAAGCGCTGTATGGTCGCGGTTGATATTCGTGCAGGCATACACCTCCCGATTGTCGAACGTAAAAAGCGTAAAGGCGATTTCGTCCTTGAAGTTTGTGGTGATGACGGGCTTGAATTCCTCATCTTCCGCGTCCCGGTAGAGGACCTGCGTGTTCACACCGTCCACTATGGCATAGACCACCCGCAGCTTTCCGTCGTGGTCGGTTGTCCATCCTTGCCAGTTTCCCGGATTTTCCGCCAGCAGTTCCAACTCCCCGGTTTCAATGTCCAAGCGGTAAGGGTCAAAGCATTCCGCATTACGCCTGTTCATCTGAATAATGAGCTGCCGCGGACACATCGGCAGACTGTCTACGATAGCTACCCTTACCCCTTCGAACGGTGTGTACGCCCGGTAACCGCTTCCGTCTATTCCCACCCCAAACAGCTGGTAGTTTTCGTCACCGTCGTTGTCGCGCACGAAGATAATCCTTTCATCCCCCTTCCATATATACCCTCCTATGCTACGTTCGCATTCAAATGTGATTTGTCGGGGTTCTCTCAATTTGATTCCGCCGTTGACGTCTGTCATGATGTCGCGCACAAAGATGTTCAGCCTGTCGCGGTATGGAGCCATGTAGGCTATATGTTGTCCGTTGGGCGAAATGCTGAAACTTGTCTCCTTGGGATTACGAAAATAGTCTTCGAGTGAAAGCATAAGCAAAAAACGTTTGGAAATAAAATCCAAATGTAATCAAAAAATGTGGAACAGAAGGGAAAAATAACCAAAAACTTCGTATTTTTGCAAGGAAACATCCCCGAATATCCAATGGGGGCGCAGTAACACAGTCAAAGCACGACAATCTTGATATGAAATGGTTTGGAAAAACCGATGGCAGGAATCGACAGTTTTCGGTGAAGGATACCTTGGAAAAACTTCTGAAGGGCATCCAGGCAACATGGGAAAGGGAGGAGTTTGACGGAGGTCAGGCCTACACCTTCAAATTCCAGGGCGGATATTTTAAAGCCCTCTTTTCCGACGACTCTGCGTTTCTTCACCTCGCCTTTCCCTGCATCGCCACCGTGGGCATCAGGCATCTACATCCGTTGCGCGAAATCTGCAACTCCTACAATACGACCACGCGTTTTACGAAGGTCGTTTATACCCCCATCGAAGCCCAGGCCGACAGCCTCGCCCTGCATCTCGAAACCTCGCTCCGCCTTGCGGAGTATTCAGCGGGGCTGCAACGCGATTTCCAATGGTTGTTGGAACTCTGCTTCCATGACACCCATCAGTTCCGCCAGCAGGTGCAGGATTTGGAAAACGGAAAATTCCAAAGCGAGGAGGAGGAGCAAATCAACCGTCAGGCTGAAACCGCCCAGTTGCAACAGCTCGAAACCCTCTGCCTCGACGCTTCGCCGGACACCATGCCTACCGTCGTCGGCGAGGAGGAACTCACCGTCGGTAGCCTGATGACGAAGATGTGGCAGACCGACCCCCAAACACTGGTTTTCCACGATTTGACCATCGTCACCGAACGTCTCGACCATCTTTCTGCCCACGACGAAATCCGCGATTTCAAGGTTGCCAGTCTGCTCACACGTCTCCACTTTACCCTTCCCACAGCCGACACCGAGGTCGACACCCCTCAGCGTTTCGTGCGCAGCGAGGCTACTGGGGTGTTGCATTTTGCGCCTCCTGACCAGCCTCTTCAGACCCTCGTGCTGCATCTTGCTGCCGAAAACGAGCACTCCGGAGTTCTTTCCATGCGCATCACCATGACAAGCCCCGAAAAGCCGGCAAGTCCCACAGCCTCTCTTGATGTTCGCAGCGAACGTCCGCCGTTCCACCATAGCTTCCTCTACCATGTCTATACCCACCCTTACGACCAGCTCCGCATGGAGTGTGCCTATCGGTTGCAGGAGGCCAAGGAGGCACAGGCGCATGGCAAGCCTCTTACACGACTGCAGAGGCTCCTACTGCGGAGTACTTCGGCCGATGTCGCCTACAATCTCTTTTCCGGACATCGCCATCTCGTCGCCGGGGAATTTTTCCATGCCATAGCGCATTTAGAGAATGTATTCTACGCCCTCCATCGCACGGAAACCGATGTGCTCCGTTCGCCCCACCGGAAGCTCTTCTTCGATGTCTGCTTTTACCTTGGGCTTGCCTGTCACAAGATGGAGATGTGGGAAAGGGCACAGTTTTTCCTCGACTTCCTCCTCGAGGTCCACAGTCATGGGTATGCCATCGTTGTCACCCGGAATATGACGCTCCTTCATGATCCCAGGCTCCCCCTCTACATTGACCGCAGTTACCGAGAGCTCGTTGATATGCTGAAGCTCTCTCCGGGACCTGACGTCCCTCCCCTTGTACAGCGTTACAAGCATTTCCTGATGTGTGTCAGCGCCCGGTTGCTCGTAGACAAGGGCGAAGTTGCTGAAGCCATGCAGTGGGCGAAGGCTTTGGTCGACGAGGGCTGCCGCAGCGAAAACCTGAAAAGGCTGATGACGCTTTTGAAGCCGCACGCCGACCTTGCCGCCGACAAACGTCCCGAACTCCTGCGTCAATACGAACTCCTGCTTGACACCCTCGACGAAGAGGCGACCGACGACGCCTTGGATGGCGAAGGCTAAATAAATAGCGAAGGCTAAATAAATGATGATATAATATGGGGTGTACTGTAAATACCCCTTCCTATAAGGATTGTTCTATAAATTAGCTTGGTAAATCTTTCTATAATATACTCCCCTCCCATGTCCATAGTTTCTCCCTCTATGCTGAGTGCCGATTTCGGCCGGCTCCACGAAGCCACCACCATGCTCAATGCCACGCCATGCGATTGGCTGCACATTGACGTGATGGACGGTGTTTTTGTCCCCAACATCTCCTTCGGACTGCCTGCTGTCGAGGCCGTTGCGCGTAGTGCCAAAAAGCCGCTCGACCTGCACCTCATGATTGTGCATCCCGAAAAATTCATCGACCGCCTTGCCGAAATTGGGGCTTTTCTGGTTTGTGTTCATTACGAGGCGTGCGACCATCTCCATCGTGTGCTCCAACATATCCACGCCAAGGGCATGAAGGCCGGCGTCGCCATTAATCCCGCCACACCAGTCTCGGTCCTCGAAGACATCCTCTACGAGATCGATGTCGTCCTCGTCATGAGTGTGAATCCCGGTTTCGGCGGACAGCAGTTCATCCCTCATTCCGTCGAGAAGGTGCGGAAGCTCAAGGAGATGATTCTCCGTGCCGGAACCCAAACCCTCATCGAGGTCGACGGGGGTGTCAACCGTCAAAACGCCCGCTTGCTCACTGATGCCGGGGCTGACGCCTTGGTGGCTGGAACCGCCATCTTCCGAGCCCCCGATCCCGCAGCGGAAATCACATTGTTGAAGGGCCTCTGACACCTTCCCCCTCCCGTATTCCCTACAGCCTTTCTCCCTATCCCTTGGGGGACATTCTGCTTCCTCTCACCTCCTAAACTCCGTAAAAATGTTGGCACTCACTCCCCTGTTGCAACCGGCAGCATTGCTCAAAACCCTCACATTGCTTAAAAACAGCCAGCGCATCGTACTCTTCGGACACCGCGGACCCGATGGCGACGCCATAGGATCAAGCCTCGGATGGGCAGCCTATCTCCGTAGCCTCGGCAAGACCGTCACCGTCGTCATGCCTGATATGGAACCCGATTTCTTGAGATGGATGCCCAACGTACAGGCTGTAAAACACTATAGCGAGGAGGTCGAACGTCCCGAAATCCGCCAGGCTGTGGCTGCCGCCGATTTGCTCTGCTGTCTCGACTTCTGCCAGCTCAGCCGGCTGGGCGACACCGGACTCATCCAACTCCTCCAGCATGCCAAAGCCCCACGGATGGTCATCGACCATCATTTAGATCCTGAAACCGAAAACGTCGACGCACTCATCAGCCGTCCCGAGGCTTCCAGCACCTGCGAACTCGTTTTCCGGCTCATCCATCAGCTCGGAGGTTACGGCACCATGACGCGCTCCGGGGCATGCTGCCTCTATTGCGGCATGATGACCGATACTGGAGCCTTTGCCTACAACAGCAACGACCCGGAGATATTCCTCATAGTCAGCCTGCTCCTCAAAAAGCACATTGACAGGGAAAGGATTTATCGTAACGTCTTCCATAGCTTTTCCCCCAACCGTCTGCGTTTTTGGGGATTCCTGCTGAGCCAACGTCTCCAGTTCCTTCATGGCGGCCGTGCCGCAGTCATGGCCTACAGTGCAGCGGATATGGCGGCGTACAAGTTCAGGCGTGGCGATGCCGAAGGTCTGGTAAACGAGCCGCTGAAGGTCCGTGGATGTCGCCTCTCCGTCTCCCTGCGCGAAGATACCCTGCAGTCCCTTTGTATCCACGTCAGCCTACGCTCTGTCGACGATATCCCCTGCAACATTATCGCTCAAGAGTTTTTCAACGGCGGAGGCCATCGGAATGCTTCGGGCGGAGAGCTCCATTGTACCCTTCAAGAGGCGGTGAAAACCGCAGAGGAAGCCATCGAAAAATACCGCCATTGCTTGTAATCCTCTCCCTTTTCCCTCGGAAAAGCCCTGAAGCCCTGATTTGTGGAACGAAACACACCGCACTTAGGGAATATTATTTCCCAAACAACAAGGAAAAGCCTTGATTTGGGGACAGAAACTGCCCATTTCGGGCAGAAAAAAGGAGAAAACAGGTTGTAATTTACGAGTTGTAGAATATTTAATTTTGATAATGAACGGTTTAATGTTCAGTAAGGTGCATCGTCTGCGTAATTTTACGCAAAAAAATGCCTTTTTTTGTGGTGCTTTTCGGTGTGATTATTGGAAATCGAGGGGTGTTTCCTCTGCAACGGCCTCGTTGAGGGGGTGATTGAGGACGTAGAAAAAGCCGTCGAGCATATCCTTGAGGCAGGTATACCGGAGTTTCCATATTGAGGAGGGGCTCATAGGTTCCTTTCCGATGTCTACGGCCTCGGGGAGCCTGATGGTCGCTGCGGTGTAGAGGATGCGGAGGAGGGCCATGGGTGCGGAATGGAGCATGTAGAAGACGGCACCCTTGCTCCGCCGCACCCGTTTGTCGCAGAAGAAGCGGCGTCCGGTGGTCTGGAGGTCGGGAATGGTGCAAATTTTGATGGGGTAATAGTGGACGTGGAGTCCGTAGCGGGATGCTTGGTGGAGGAAGACCTCCTCTTCCCCGCACGAAAGGTAGGGTGCTCCCAGTCCAAAGCGGGTGTCGAAGGCAGGGAGGCAGAGGTCGATGCGTAGGGCGATTTCGAGGCTGCAGAAATAGGTGCCGTGCGGCCGGTGATGGTATTCAAAATCGTGGTTAGCATAGGGCCGGAGGGGCTCCCCAGCCTTTGTGAAGGCCTGGAAACAGGCGATGTCGACTTCGGGATGGCAGTTGAAGGTGTGGATGATGCGTTGAACGTCGGCAAGATGGTATTGTGCATCGTCGTCAGCAATGATGGCGAGGTGTGTGGCACAGTGCTTGAGGGCATTGTTGCGGTTGGCGGAAATGCCGGTTTGTGGAAGTGGCAGCAGGGTGACGTCCGCCCGACTGCGGAGGACATCGGGGACCATGGTGAGGAAGATGTCGTCGGTATATTGGAATGACACCACATAACATATGTCCTCGTGAGGGGGCAGTAATACATTTGCCGCCTGGCGGATGCGGTCGTTCAACGTGCAGATGAGAATGGAAATGATGGGCATAGGGGGATGATGGGGGAAAAGGCGTTGTACTACTTAGAAAGGGGGAACTCGGCATAGATCATGCAAGCGCCCTGCGCTTGCTGCTCTCTGGCTTGGTGTTGCCACCTTCGCCTTGCTCTGTGACTACGTCTTCCTCCTTGAAATAGTTTTCCTTTGTTACGACTCGGGATAGTCAAAGTATACTTGGTTTCTGCTCTCACTGCTCCAGAGCTTCAATTAATCTTATATTCCATTCCTTTGGCGGTGATGAAATCGAGGATTTGTCGTGTGGGATTGATTTTCATGAGAGGAGTAGAAAGGTGGAGCTGGGTGTTGTGCTGAGGGTCGCAGAGTGTGAATGCGAGGTCGCACTGTGCGTCTGCGCCATCGGCATCGTGATCGTGGTGGGACGTCGTGCGGTGCGACGATGCCAAGAGGGTTAGGAGCTCGTTGACGTCGGTCTCTTCGAAATCGTTGACGTTGACAATGATGTTGATGGACTTGATTTTCGAAGCTTTGACATTGGCCAGGAAATCGACCTGCGTCACCGTGAGTTCGGGCTGTGGATTTCCCCATTTCCGGGACTGGACGTTGGCGGTGATGAAGAGTGAGGCGCCCTGGAGGAAATAGCCCTTGAACTTGGCCCAGCTTTCGCCAAAGAGGGTGAGCTGCCCTTTTCCGCTGAAATCCTCCATGGTGACTCTGCCAAAGGGGATTTCACGTTTTGTGATGCGTTCTTCCACCGCGGTGACTATGCCGCCAAGGAAGACCACCTGGTTCATGCGCTCTTCGAGCTGCTCGAGCTGGTCCATCTTCAGGTTGCAGATATGGTCGAGGACGAGGCGGTAGTCGTCGAGGGGATGGCCGGAGATGTAGACAGAAATAAGATCGCGTTCTTTGTTCAGACGCTCAAGGTCGCTCCAAACGTTGAAAACGGATGGCGGTTCGGGTTTTTTGATTTCTACGGCATCGAAATCGCCGAAAATGGAAGTCTCCGCCTCCCTTTTGTCGACCTGGTAGCGTTGTCCGAAGCTGACTAGCGTTTCGAGGAAGGTGACATTGCGCTCGTTGGGGACGAAGAACTGTTCGCGGCAGATGGTGCCGAAGCCGTCGAAGGCCCCAGCTTTGATGAGGCATTCGAGGTTCTTGCGGTTGCAGGTGTTGAGGTTGACGCGTTCGAAGAAGTCGTAGACATCCTTGAATTTTCCGTTTGTGGTGCGTTCCTCAATGATGCTGCGTACGGCATTTTCGCCGACACCCTTAATGCCGGAAAGTCCGAAACGGATGTTTCCGTCGGCATTGACGCTGAACTTCGACAGAGAATCGTTGACATCGGGGCCCAGGGTGCGGATGCCCATGGCATGGCTTTCTTCCATGAGTTTCTGCACCTCAGTGATGTTGTCGCTACGGCACGAGAGGAGGGCTGCCATGTACTCTGCGGGGAAATGCGCCTTGAGGTAAGCCGTCTGGTACGCCACCCAGCTGTAGCATGCGGCATGTGACTTGTTGAAGGCATAGGAGGCAAACTTCTCCCAGTCGGCCCATATGCCTTCTAGCACCTTGGGGTCATGTCCATTGCGGGTGCCGCCCTCGATGAATTTCGGTTTCATCTTGGCGACGATGTCGGCCTTCTTTTTTCCCATGGCCTTTCGTAGTGCGTCGCTCTCACCCCGTGTGAAGTCCGCCAGCTGGCGGGAGAGGAGCATGACCTGCTCCTGGTAGACCGTGATGCCATACGTGTCCTTGAGGTATTTCTCCATACAGGGAATGTCGTATGTAATCTGTTCCCTGCCGTTTTTGCGGGCGATGAAGGAGGGAATCTTGTCCATGGGCCCGGGACGGTAGAGGGCGTTCATGGCAATGAGGTCTTCGAAGACGGTGGGATGGAGCTCGCGGAGGTATTTGCGCATGCCCGGCGATTCGAACTGGAAAGTCCCCACCGTCTGTCCCTCTTGATAAAGACGGTAAGTGAGCTCATCGTCGATGGGGATGTGGTCGAGATCAACATCGATGCCCCTTGAAATCTTGACATTTCTCACCGCTTCCTTCTGTTCGGAAAGGGTTTTCAGTCCGAGGAAGTCCATTTTGATGAGTCCTGTAGACTCAATGACGTGCCCGTCGTACTGTGTGACGGCGGTTTTGATGTCGGGAAAATCCGGGTCGTCAGCGGTACTTACAGGGACATGTTCGCTGATGGGGTCGCGGCAGATGATGAAGCCGCAGGCATGTATGCCGATATTGCGGACGGTGCCTTCGAGCATGCGTGCATATTTGATGGTGTTCCGCATGCGAGGGTCGGACGATGCCTCTGCCAGCTGGAGTTCCGGGGTGCACTTTATGATGTTGGTGAGGTTGGCCTTCATGCCGTCGGGGAGGCGCTCGGGGATAGCCTTGCAAAGGGCGTTAGAGGCGTCGAGGGGCAGGCGCTCTACACGAGCCACATCCTTGAGGGAATTTTTGGCGGCCATGGTTCCGTAGGTGATGATGTGTGCACAGTTTTCAACGCCGTATTTCTGCATCACCCATTGCAGTACCTTGCCACGGCCTTCGTCGTCGAAGTCGGTGTCGATATCCGGCAGCGAGATGCGGTCGGGGTTAAGGAAACGTTCGAAGAGGAGGTCATACTTCAGCGGGTCGATCTTGGTGATGCCCAAACAGTAGGCCACCACGCTGCCGGCTGCGGAACCACGCCCAGGACCCACCCACACGCCGAGCTCCTGACGTGCAGAGTTGATAAAATCCTGAACGATGAGGAAGTAGCCGGGAAAGCCCATCGTCTTCATGATATGGAGCTCGAAGCGTATGCGGTCGTTGACCTCGTCCGAGAGGGGCGCGCCATAGATGCGTTCGGCACCCTCGTAAGCCAGTTTGGCGAGGTAGTCGGCCTCGAACTTGATGCGGTAAATCTTTTCGAAACCGCCAAGTTTCTCTATCTTCTTCCTTCCTTCTTCCTCCTGCAGCGGGTTCTGCCCATTCTCGTCGCTTGTGAACTCCCGGAATAGGTCGTCTTCGGAGAATTTCTGGCGCCACTGCTCTTCTGTGCCAAAGTCAGTGGGAATGGGGAAGAAGGGCATGATGGGAGGACTCTCGATGTCGTAGATTTCCACTTTGTCGAGAATCTCCATGGTATTTGTCAGGGCTTCGGGGATATCAGCAAAGACGCTCTCCATCTCTGTGCGCGTCTTGAACCATTCCTGCTTGGAATATCGCATACGATTAGGGTCGTCGAGGTCCTTGCCTGTAGAGAGGCAGAGCAAATGGTCGTGGGCCTCTGCGTTTTCCTCGTTCACGAAATGGGCGTCGTTTGTACAGATGAGCTTTACGCCGTAACGTCGTGCCAGGGCTATGAGGTGTGGCTCCACCCTGCGCTGCTCTTCGTAGGTTTCGCGGTTGGCGAGGATTGCAGGGTCCGTTACCTGATGGCGCTGGAGCTCGATATAGAAATCGTTGCCCCAAATGCGTTTGAACCATTCCACACGATGTGCCGCAGCTTCAAGGTCGCCGTGGAGGATATGCTGTGGAATCTCACCGCCGAGACATGCCGAGGAGATGATGAGCCCTTCGTGGTAACGCTCCAGGTCGGCAAAGTCGGTGCGGGGGTGCATGTAGAACCCGTCGACCCACGACCGGCTGACCAGGCGTATGAGGTTGTGATAGCCCACCATGTTCTTTGCAAGTACTACCAAGTGCCATCCACCCATGTCGGAGCGTTGTTCCTTCAGCATTTTGTCGCCACGGCGTGCCACATACATTTCGCAGCCGAAGATGGGTTTGAAAGGTTCCTGCCCCTCCTTCTTACGGCTCTTGTTGAGCTTCTGACAGCAGTCGAAAAACTCCTTGATGCCAAACATATTGCCATGGTCGGTAATCGCCATCCCTTTCATCCCGTCCTTTGCGGCTTTCTCTACCAGCTGATTTACTGGGCTCTGGCCGTCGAGGAGTGAATAATAGGTATGGACATGAAGATGTGTGAAGTCTGTCATCGAAGATAGGTTTAATAATGAAAGGGAAAACCCGACTTAAGCTAGGCTGGAGCGCACTGCCCTTTCCTCCCGGACTGTAGTCGAGATGGGGGCGGGGCACGTCAGTTGAAAAAGTTCCAGCTGATGCCAAACCGGAACACCCGTTGGTTGGTGGGATAGTGAGGGACCATGAAATAATGGCCCGAACCGCAGTTCACATGGCTCATCATGATGTAAAAACGGCAGTTCTTAAGATGAAAATTGGCATAGACATTCACCCAAGGATAATTGCCGAGTTTCGTGCGCCAGGCTTCGTCCTGCACGGCATAAGCCCCGACCATGGGGGAGTATGCAGGAGCATAGTATTGGGTATAATATGTGACGTCCGCTCCGATTTCGGTGCGCAAGACTTTCGCTATGCGAAAGAGTAGGTAAAGATTGGACCACGCGTTGAAAAGCGGGAGCGGCAAGACACTTTCGTCCGAGGTCTTTTGCAGTGTCAGTCGGTTTTCCCAGTTCAGAGGGCCGAGCGTAAAGTCTTGGTTCAAGGAGAGTTGCAGCAACTGTACGTTGCCTGTAGCCTGCATGGGACTTACGGCATAGCGCATGATAGCCTGCGGAGAGCTGGTGGTAGTCTGGCTGTCTGAGTCATCGGGGAGTTGCTGCAGCTGCTGCCAGAAGGTATGGTGCTGAATGGTTTCGAAGGTAGCGGTCAGCCTTGTCTTCCGCCATGCAAGCGAAGCCTCTGCCCGTGCACGGAAAACCTTCTGGAGGTCCTTGTCCCACCAGGCAACGGTGCTGTGGAAATGGCGGTAATAATATGAGGGTTCTTCGTTACGGATGAAGCCGTTGACCGCGAGCTTCAGGCTGTCCTTTCGGATGGGGATGTGGAAAGAGAAGTCGCCCTCCACGTTGAACTCGCCCCAGTTGGAGCCGGTAGTACGCATTTCGCCGAGTACGTTGTAGTGGAACATACTACCGCTTCGGCGCATCAGCTGTGCACCAAGTGTGATGTAGTTGTAGTGTGAGGCCTGCTGCCGACGTTCCTTATCGGGAAGACTGAAACTCGAGAATTCGTGCTTAGCAAACAGCCTCATGCCGGTTTTTACCCACGGACGGAAACCTTCGCTCATCTCTATCGCCAAAGTGTTTTGAACGGAGATGTAGCGTGTCATGTCGTTGATGCTGTCGCCAGGGTTTTCATAAAAACGTTCGGCGTAGAAGCCGTCGGCACTGCGGTGGTCGATGTAATAGCGGCGGTGGTGGTCAACATTTAGTGTGTGGATAAATGCCGCAACAGGCACAAAGGCACGCGTCATGGCGGAGTCGGGAACCGTTGAGGGGGCAGGCTGAGGGAGCGAGTCGGAGGAAACAAGCGGAGCGCCGGCATGGTGGGTGCTGTCTGTAAAGGCAGGACCGGACTTCACCCTCCTGTCCTCGGCGTCAATCCATTGGTAATAGCCGAGTTTGTAGCAATGCGTGAGGAACAGGCTGTTGATTTTCAAACGGTTGTAGGCATCCTGCAGCCGTACGGGCATATCGGCCGGAGCGTATTTTGTGGAATAATATTCGGGATGTGTGATGTAGGCGTCCTTCTCGAGACCTCCGTTCTCGGCGTTTTTGGTACGGTCGAGCACATAGGCACTGTGCATCTGATAACGTTCGCCGCGGTAACTGCCGAAAATCTTGGCTGCAATACTCGACTGTTGCTGTTGTTCGAAATATCCGCGGCCATAAAGGTAGTCCACTTTAAAGCCCATTCCTGCACGTTTGCCGGCATTGGTGGCAAAAAGCGCCCGCAGGCGGTCGTCGCCGTTGGTCTTGTTGCCCTGTGACATGTAGGAAAGGTTTGTGATGGGGGATTTGGTGTTGGTGTATGCACAATCTTTTACTGACTGCAGGACGTAGCTGTAGGGTTTCGCGAAAACGAACGGTTCTCCCATCATGGCATCCTGGTTGCCATTATAGATGCGGGACATACGGGGAGCACCGAGGTTGCCTGTGGTGTTGTAGGTGCCGTAGCGGCCCTCGGTGCGGTTGTCGTTTTGGAAAAGGTGGGGTATAGTGTCGGGGACAGTAGGGATTACCGTGCCGAAACGCTCGTCAATGGTCCACGTGGTAAGTCCGCGCGGTATCTGTTCCGTCGAATCTCCTTTTTGGGTATGGCCATTGCGCCCCGTATGGCCGAGTGCAGTACGCCCCGGTTGTCCCCAAGCCACGGCTACTATGAGGAATGCGGTGACCAGCAATGACGCACGCAATGTCCGTTGCAGCATCCTTGCGGCTATGGGTGCTGCAGCGCAGACTTTCGTGGCCATGGACAAAAACAATGGGTGTGTGCTATAGGGTGCTGTTACTTGTTTGCTTTTCATGAGAGGGGGTTGGAATCCGACGGTAAACAGAAGGTGGCACCATCGGGGGAAAGATACCTTGAAGGCGGATATGATGTGGGTAAGACGCGCTCTTTTATGTCTGTTATACCTGCACATGTTTTATTCCTGCATGGCCGTTCCAAGGTTCTTCATGGCGGCAGAAATGTCGTGGTCGATGGCGGTGCTGACCGGCACAAGGGGCAGGCGCAGTACGTTGTTACAGAGACCGCGATGGTGCATCATGCACTTCACTCCGGAAGGGTTGCCCTCGACAAAGGCAAGTCGGAAGATTTCGCCCAGACTGCGATGGATGTCCAATGCGGCATCGTAGCGGCCTTCGAGCGCAGCGTGTACCAACTCGCCCATCTCCTCCGCAAAGGCGTTTCCTGTGGCAGAAATCAGTCCGGAACCGCCGAGAAGCATCACTTCAATGGCAATGGCATCGTCGCCACTGATGACCTCGAAACCGTCGGGGGCCATCTCAATGATTCGCTCCACCTGCTGCAGGTTTCCGCTGGCTTCCTTGATGGCCACCACATTCTCGTAGTCTGCAGCGATGCGTACGACAGTTTCGGGAAGGAGATTTACACCTGTGCGTCCTGGAATATTATAGAGGACGATAGGGAGTGGCGAGGCTTCGGCCACCATGGCGAAATGACGGTAAAGCCCCTCTTGTGACGGCTTGTTGTAATAGGGGGCTACGATGAGCACTCCGTCGAAACCGTCAAGGTTGGCTGTGGCAAGGTATTCACACACCTGATGGGTGCTGTTCGAGCCGCATCCTAACAGAAGGGGTACGCGGCCGTCGACAGTCTCCACAAAGGTGTCCATGACCATTTCGCGCTCTTCTGTGCTTAGTGTGGGGGTTTCGGCCGTTGTGCCCAGCACACATAGATAATCCACCTGTCCTTGGTCGAGCAGGAAACGGATATGTTCGCGAAGGGCATAAAAATCGATATTGCCTTCGGGGCTGAAAGGGGTAACGACTGCCACACCGTACCCTTTGAAAATATTGGTTCTCATTGTGATTGTCTTCAGGGGGAATTCCCTACAGTAATTGTGTATGATGATAAGGTGCGTACATAAAGACGGTGATGATGCGCTTGCCTTTATGTGCTGACATTCATGTTGTTTCGTACAAAAATACGAACTGTTTCGTTTTCTGACAAGTGACGTGCGGAAAAACAGGCAAAGCCAAAGGAAGTCCGCCACGTTTTCTTCTCTCTGCTTCTAAAAATAGGGGTAAGGTCTTGTGAAAGGCATCGGTGCTGAACGGCTCTCCCCCCCCCCAAAAAAAAAA
>SAMEA3663097__coassemble_757_pt1 | contig 14754 bp, 13 predicted proteins | sample SAMEA3663097__metabat2_low_PE_001 | metagenome-assembled genome bin SAMEA3663097 (sample SAMEA3663097) | pig gut metagenome | biome: pig gut; feature: pig-associated habitat; material: faeces | place: France | collected 2012 | reverse complement strand
CCAATTGGACCCCTAGCCCGGGAACTTCCATATGCTGTGGGTGTGTCCCTAAAAAGACAACCCCCCCCCCAAAAAAAAAAAATGCAGGAGCCACAAATAGGTGTGACTCCTGGCACTTGTCAATGGTATTCGATGGCTGTTGAAAACGGAAGGCTTTCGTTAAACCAAATGAGCAAAACAGCGCTTGCTCAATCTTTGCCATGGCGAGAAAAGATAGGGAAGAAATTCATGCTTAAGCCTTTTCTGGCAAGTCAAGCTTCTGCCGGTAGACATCGAGCAGAGCGGTTTCAGTGATGGCTGCAATGGTGTAGTCGGCCATACTGCCCTTCATCCCCTCGTCGAGACGTTTCAGGGCATCATGGAAACTGGCAGCCTGTACCATCATATTGTGACTGGTCTTTTTTTCTTTGCCTGACTTTTCGTCAAGGGTGATGAACACTAATTTGGCTTTATACCACTTGTCGGCGCTGTCCTCGAGGGTATCAAAGATTTCGGCAAATCTTGCGCGTGTGATGTTTGTGACTTCGAACTCTCCGGAAATATAGGGCGATACTTCTTCTATAATGCGGCGTTCGGCTTCGGTGAAATTAAGAGCCTCTACAAGATAGGGCTCGCAGACTTTCTTCAGTGCACCGTCTTGCATGGTGCGCTCATACTTTACTTTACATTCAAACCATTCAGTCATGGTAACGGGTAACTTTGTTTGGTGTTTTCTTTTTATTTCTTGGGTGGTACGGACTATCCTTTGTTTTGTCTTGGCTTGGTGTGGACAACTTTGTCTCCTACCGTACGCAGGAAACGAAGGAAGGGCTCCCCTCCCCCCCCTAATATTTCTGAAAATCTTTGGAAAAGGTACTGGAGGTCCTGTACGTGATGCTGTCGGAGGTGGTGACGGCATGTTCCAGGCAAAAACTGCTGTCGGGCTGCAGGGTGAGCTTTAGTGTGCTCACTGCAGTCAATTCGATGGTGAGCACCGAATCTGTGAGTGTTGTCATCCGGCTTGTGCCTCCATAGCGGTTTTCCACACATGCCGGGAGGCCGGCCTCAAAAAGGTCTATCATGTCCATCCGTGCGCTACGGTCGAGCATGGGGACAATGGTTAGGGGGGCTGCAATGAAAAATGCGGTGAGATGGCTGTTCATCGTTTTTGGAAGGGGGTCAACTGTTGGCGGCTTTGACTTTTCTGAACAAATCGGAGGCGAAGATGAAACTGTTGAGTTTTTCATTATCGGAATTCATGACTTCGTCCTTTGTCCCTTCCCATTCTTTGCAACCCTCATAAATATATATGATATGTTCGCCAATTCCCATCACGGAGTTCATGTCGTGGGTATTGATGATGGTGGTGGTGCCAAAATCCTGTGTGATAGAATGAATCAACTCGTCAATGACCAACGAGGTCTTTGGGTCAAGACCGGAGTTAGGCTCATCGCAAAAGAGGTATTTGGGATTAAGGGCGATGGCACGTGCAATGGCCACACGTTTCTGCATACCGCCGGAGATTTCGCCCGGATATTTGTTGCCTGCATCGGAGAGGTTCACGCGGTCGAGGCAGAACTGTGCACGATGTCGGCGCTCCTTGTAGCTTTCAGTGGAGAACATATCCAGCGGGAACATCACGTTTTCGAGTACAGAAAGGGAGTCGAAAAGGGCTGCGCTTTGGAAAATCATTCCCATTTCGCGGCGTAGCATCATGCGTTCACTCTTGCTCATCGTCACGAAGTTGCGGTCGTGATAGAGGATTTTTCCTGCCGTAGGCTCAAAAAGTCCGACAATGCACTTCATCAGGACCGTCTTGCCAGAGCCTGACTGCCCGATGATGAGATTGGTCTTTCCTGATTCAAAAACGGTAGAGATGCCTTTCAGCACCACTTTCCCATCGTCGAATGTTTTTCGTACGTCTACTAATTCTATCATGATAACAGTCGGGTAAGGAAGATATCAGAGAAAAGCACAATCATGCTGCTCGCCACCACAGCGTCGGTCGAAGCCTTTCCGACTTCCACGCTACCACCTTCTACACGGTATCCGTAATAGGCCGGTACGCTTGTGATGATGAAGGCAAAAAACAGGCTCTTGACTACTCCCATCCAGAAGAACCACGGTCGGAAATCGTATTGTAGTCCTTCGGTCAGGTGGGCGGGGGTAAGAATGTGTCCGATGTAGGCAGCTGCGTAGGCTCCGAGAATGCCGCTACAGGTGGAAAGGATGACAAGCAGGGGCATCATGGTTATCATTCCTGCAATTTTGGGAAGTATCAGGTATGATGCGCTGTTAACCCCCATGATTTCAAGGGCGTCTATCTGCTGCGTAACGCGCATTGTGCCGATTTCGGTGGCAATGTTACTGCCTACTTTGCCGGAAAGTATGAGGCACATGATACTTGACGAGAACTCAAGGAGCATGATTTCGCGTGTCACATAACCGCTTACCCAATGAGGCATCCATGCCGACTCAATGTTCATCTTTATCTGTATGCAGATGACCGCTCCGATAAAGAAGCTGACAATGAGGACGATGACGATGGAATCTACACCAAGTTTTATCATCTCTTTCACATATTGTTTCCAATACATGACAAACTTCTCCGGCAGAGAAAAGACGCGCCCCATAAGCATTAGGTATCGCCCGAGGGCATGGAGATTGGAGGAGAAGAACACTTTGTATTAGGGTTTAATGGTTGGGAATATGGTTTTCTGGTTGGTTTTCATCGCACCTTTTCTCGCCAAGGCAAGGCTGAGCAAGCTCTGTTTAGCTCATTTTGCTTAACGAAAAAAGCTGGTGATTATATATCAGGACGTTGATTTTCTGTGGTCCTTCAGTTATTTTGAGTGGTGTGGTGGAATTTGCAGTCTTGTCCCTGCATGCTCGTATGGCAGTATGCCAGTTTCCTCGCCATCCTTGTCACTATTACTTCTGAACTTTCTGTTGGCTTAGCGCCGCCTCCATGGCATTCTGAATGATTTCGTTGCCTGGATAACCACCTTGCTGAAGGTTGGAGAATGCTTCGGTGCCGTCGGAATTATAGAGTACATATGCGGGAATGCCGGGAACACCCAGCGACTGGCAAAGGTGCTGCCACTGTTCATTTGTCAGACGATAATGGTCACCGTCTATCTCTTTTATCATGCGGCTCCAGTCTTCGAGTCGCGAAGATTCGCCGGTGATGTAGACGAAGGCTGCACCCTTTTCCATAAGTGCTGGCTTGATTGCATCCACTTGTTTCATGGCCATTCGGCACGGCCCGCACCATGTGGCCCAAAAGTCGACGAGAACTACTTTTCCCTCATAGCTTTTGCGGATGTTTTCAAAGGCTTCCAAACCGGAGATGGTTGGGTCAACGGACTTCACGACACTCCGTGATATGTTTTGCTGCTGGCCCTGAATCTTCTGGGGGGTGCTGCCGGGCTTCGCGCAGCCGGAATATATGCTGAGGGAAAGAGCTGCAAAAAGGAACATCATTATTTTCATGTCATTCTTCTGTTTACAGTGTTTTTTAAATGGTGGTTTCTTAAATTATATGCGTATGTTTATATGTTTCGCTAATCAGTATACAAGACTCTGCAAAATTAAAACTTTTTGCGGAAAGAAAGTACACAAAACTACCATGAAAGGTCATGCAAAGGTAAAAAAAAAGTGAAAAACCGATATTTTCAGCAGAATAATAGGAGAATTGTAAAGTTTTTCATACTTTTGCACTTGATATTTGACAAAACAAATCACCAAAATATCCTTTCATACACATGAAGAAAATCTTCCTTTCTATCCTCGTTGCCTCCGCTGCCTTTTTTGGTTGTGGTTGTGCAAAGGCCCAGATTGCAGTAAACTTCACTGCTGAAGAGATGAATCCTGAATATGCCGAGCTGGCAAATGCTGTGATTCAGCAGCAGACTGCAGATCCCGAAGCAGCCAACAAGACCTTCAAGAAACTTCTTGGCAAGGTTAAGAAAGACAAGGAGCAGGCTGTGGCTGTAGGTAAGTTCTTCCTTGACAAGAACGTTTATCCTTGCGCCAAGCAGTGTGCTAACATCGCCTACACCGTCGACCATACTTATGTGCCTGGTCTTATGCTCAGTGTAGGTGTAAACCTTATGCGTCGCAACTATGGTGAGGCAGGTGCCAAGCTTGACGAAATTCTTGCCAACGACCCTGATAACATTGAGGCGCTCCGTCTCAGTGCTCGCGTATATAAATATGTGAACCCCTACGCAGCAAAGGATATCCTCGGACAGATTATTGCCAAGGACCCCTCCAACCTTGATGCCTACAAGCAGCTTGGTGACATTGCATATCAGCTTGAAGAGTACAAGGATGCTTGTGCAGCCTTCAAGACTTTCTTCGATGGCACTCCTAATCCTACTATTGACGATTTGCGTTCCGGTGAAAACTATCTGCTCTCTCTCATGAACCAGCAGGATGCGTACACCATGAAGGAAATGGCTATCAAACTCCTCCCTATCGATCCTAAGGATATGGTGGTACGTCGTATGAAGTTCTTTGCTGATATGGACACGTACGATTATGCTGCTGCAAAGGAGGATATCGGCTATATCGTGAACCAGGAGTATAACGATACGCTGTACCTATATCTTGATTATGTCTATGCCGCCAATTATGCATCTGAGGTGGAAGAAAACCTTGAGCAGGCTGTAGAATACTACAAAAAGGGTCTTGCCATCGACCCCACCAAGACTGCCGGTTACAAGGAGGTGGCAAATCTCTACCGTCGTCTGAAGAATCCTGCAGAGGGTGTGGCCTATTACGAAAAGTACATCGAACTTCTTGGAGAGAAGGCTGATGAAGCCGACAAACTTGGACTGGGCGTTTATCTTACCAGTGTCAAGGATGCCATTCCCAACAAGGAAGATGGAAGTGTGGATAGCGAAGCACGCCTTGCTGTCATCCAAAAAGCCGACCCCTATTTCGACGAGTATATGCGCGAGCTCCCCGACAAGTTTCAAGGACCTTTCTACCGTGCAAAACTTTGGATTCGTGATAACCAGGCAGCTGAGGACGAGCCCAAGATGTGGTATGAAAAGACTCTTGAAATCATAGCTTCTCTGCCTGCTGACGAAGCAGAAAAGGCAGTATCGTACAAGAAGACGGCACTGACTTATCTGATGATTTATTATCTCAAGACGAATGACGATGCCACCTGCAAGACCTATGTGGACCAGGTTCTTGCCATTGACCCTGCAGACAAACTGGCCAATCAGGTGAAGTCCGTTCTTAACTAAGATTATTTTGTCAATGTCTGGTATTGACGCAGTTTGACATTTGGTATATGTAGAACACCTTACTCCTTGATTTTTAGGAAGTAAGGTGTTCTTTTATGCGTTTGGAGTGTCAGACAGTCGGATGATGCAGAGTATATAATCGAAAAAAAGGACAATACAGGATAAGTCCCATGCAAATACTATTGGCAAATGCCAAAATTATGTTTGAAGAGGCAGGTCGTATGCCGCTTACGGTTCCACAGTTCCAGTCCGTTGCCGATATGCTGGCATCAGAAATGTCGTGTATGGATGTGGAGGAACTGGCTCGCCAGCTTGACTGCGGGCTAAAACTGGCAGCAGAGAACTGGAGTCGTTATCGCAACTTCCATGTTGCGACGAAAATGCCTGCCATAATGGCCTACAATGGTCAGGCATATAAGCATCTTCGAGCAAGTTCCCTCAGCGAAGAGGCCTTGAGCTATGGGCAGGAGCATCTTTGGATTACCTGCTTCCTTTATGGCTTGCTCCGTCCTTTGGACGGGTTCCTTACCGTATGGAACATTGTGTGACGCTGGAAGCCACAAACGACAGTCCCGTCAACAGGTTTTGGAAGGACAAGCTGACGGACACGCTCATCAACAGTGTAAAGGCTGATGACGGTGTCCTCGTACATCTTTCTACCGAAGAATACGAACATCTCTTCGACTGGAAGCGAGTATGCCGTGAGGTTAGGGTCGTACATCCTCTTTTCTATGTCCGCCAGCAGGATGGCGGCTTGAAAATGCAGGCCGTATGGGCAAAGTCGTGCCGCGGTGCAATGGTGAGATTCTTGCTTCAGCATTGCCTTACCACGCCCGATGAGCTGCAGGCTTTCAGCTACGAAGGTTTTGAATATGCTCCGCAATTGGGCGAGGAAGACTATCCTCACTTTGTGCGGGAGTTCTGAAGCCCCTTACCGTATTTTAGGGATGTTCTATAAATTAGTTTTACAAACATTCTAAGAAGTGCTCTAATGCTTGGGCGCTTTTTGCCTCTTGCTTGCATCTTTCTGTTCTACAAATACTTACATAGCCCGCTGTGGCTTCGCCGAAGATTGGCTGCGGCTCGGCATAACTGAAAACAAGTTTTCGCTCTGCTCTCACCTTGCACTATCTTTGCGCGTATTTGAAGAACAAAACCTACTGCGCAATAGTCTAAAACTCGCCTTAAGCTAATTTATAGAACCTCCCTTTAAAGAAAAATGATGCTATGAGAAAGAAAAACCGAGAAATGGATGCCGCCTGGGCATTGGAAGTGATGGACAGGGCACCTTATATGACCGTTGGCATGACAGATGTAGACGGCACTCCTTACGTCCTTCCGCTGTCTCTGTCCCGTATAGGCAGCCATACCTTTTATTTCCATTGTGCCCCGGAAGGCAGGAAACTGGACATTCTGCGGCATCATCCACAAGTATGTCTGACTGCTGTGAGCAAATGCAAGCCTACAGTCGGTCCTAAAGATGGAAGTTTTACTTTGGAATACCATTCTGCCATTGCCTATGGCCATGCGGAAATTGTGACTGATGATGCGGAGAAAAGGGAGGCTTTGCGTGCCATTTGCAAACGTTTTCTACCCTCTCACATGGTTGCTTTCGATGCCGCGGTGTTGCGGAGTATGGCTCGTACGGCAGTGATTCGCATCACACTTACAGCGCCGCCTGTGGGCAAGCGGAAACAGTACGATGCCAATGGTGATGAAATGAAGTACGGTCGCACCGAATAATAAGGGTAAGCATTTGTTCAGTCTTGGAACAGTCTGCATCTCATAAATGTCAGTGCCATACGCCATGCCCCCCGTCCGCGACAGGCTACATATATTTCCAGCAGACGGCAAATAGTCTGCCTTACGCCCAACGAGAGCAGTCTTGCCTCCTCATGATGTCCTTCTGCTCGCATGTGGCCACGCACAATGGCCACCCTATAGTTCAGTGCCGTTGTGGCACGCTTGTCGTAGAGCGACAACGTTTCGTGACGTACAAATCGGAACGCATATCCGATGCGTTCTGCTCGTTCCCAGAAACTTCCTCCTGTGATGCTGTCAGCATGCAGGTGAATGCGGTGCCATATCCCTGGATTCCATGCCAGGCGCGGCGTTCGGGCATCCAATGTGCATCCCTGTCTTAACAGACGGTATTGTCCGGACAACAGTCGGAGTCCGAATTCGTAGTCCTGCCATATTGGCAAGTCAGCCCATCCCCCAATGGCCCGCACATAGTCCGTACGGGCGATAAAAGATTGTGTGCTGACATTCTGTGCCAGCAGGTGTTCGTATACCTTAGGGTTTGGCCATCCGTTTCGGACATGTTCCCCACCCTCCTCCGTCACCGTGCGAGTACGTGTTAGACAAACATCCGCATCACCGATGCTTGTCCGCATGGAGGAAAGAAAATCGGGCGAAAACTCATCGTCGCTGTCAAAGAAGCAGCAATATGTGCCGTGGGCAAAGTCCAGTCCGGCATTGCGTGCTGCACATGCTCCGGGTGTAGGACAATGCAGTGTGACGGCATGCAACGCTCCGTTGGAGGAGGGCTTTTCAGAGAACTCTTTACAGAAAGTTTCGCAAAGCATCCTGCTGGCATCGGTGCTTCCGTTGTCCACGAAAATGAATTCCACCGGACGGTAGGTGACCTTACGGAGCGAGGCAAACAGTCGCTCCAAGGTATGCTGGCGGTTAAAGACGGGAATGATTACTGAAACCATCTGTTTTCAGAAAGTGAAAATAGCGGACTGAATTTGGGTAATGCAGGACGGATTATACAGTACGGGGCATATAGGACAGGGTGCTCCTATGCCCCATCATTCATAGTGAAATGCCAAGCCTGTATGCGGTGACTGCGTTTATTTAGGTGGGTTGGGAGCCTCCCCCACCTTTAATCATCCGCCGTTTGATTTCGCCTATCAGCATGACGGAAGAGGTGGCCAAAATGATTCCTGCCCATTCACAGATTCCCAGGCTCCGGACATTGAACATGGCACCTCCGAACGTGACGATGAGGAATTGCCCCAGCACGATGATGCCTGAGATAAGCATGAAGCCGCGTGTACGGAACAGGGTGGAGATACCGTCAGACGAATGGAAGGCCGCAGCATTAAACAGATTCCAGAACTGCAGGAAGACAAAAACGGTAAAGAAGAAACTGTGTCCCTCTTCCGTCAGCACTCCATTTCGGCCATATGCCACTCCGAAAAGGTCGTTGAGCAGGCCGCGTTCCAGAATCTCGAGCAATGCGAGGAGAAAAGCCCCGAATGCAACTCCTACAAGGATAATCTGCCACCCCATTTCGCGCGAAATGATGAAAGCATCTCTCTGACGGGGACGCTCGTTCATCACATTGCGGTTCGGCGGCAAGGATGCCAATGCCATGGCAGCGAAAGTGTCCATGATAAGGTTCACCCATAGCATCTGCGTCACCGTCAGGGGAGAATTCGTTCCTGTGAAGGCACCAACGAGAACCACCATGCATGCCACTACGCAGACGGTCATCTGGAAGAGCACAAACCGCTGGATGTTGCGGTAGAGTGAACGTCCCCACATCACGGCTCGTGTGATGGAGACAAAAGAATTGTCGAGGATGGTAATGTCCGATGCTTCCTTTGCCACACTTGTGCCGTCGCCCATGGAAAGCCCTACATGTGCAGACTTCAGTGCCGGTGCATCGTTTGTGCCGTCGCCGGTTACGGCAACCACGTTGCCTTCGCGCTGCAGACGTTCCACAAGATTCTTTTTGTCGAGGGGCTTGGCACGTGAAATGATGTCGAGTTCGTCTGTGATACCAATTTGCCGCCCTATTTCAGCTGCTGTGGCATGGGTATCGCCGGTCACGATGATAACCCTTATCCCCGCTTTTCGGCATTCTTCGATTGCAAGTGGCACTTCGGGGCGGATGGGGTCGGAAATGCCAACGACGCCCAGGAGATGCCAAGGTCCTCCGTCGATCGAACAGGCAAAAGCCAGAGTGCGCATGGCCTGACGCTGATAATCGAGCAGTTTAGACTCAATATTTTGGGAAGAAGCATCAGCTTTCCCACACATGGCAATCACCACTTCCGGTGCCCCTTTCATATACTTTACGTTTTGTCCGGGCAGTACATGAGAGCGTACCGTGGTGTCCATGTACTTCCGTTCGGTGGAGAAAGGAGTCTCTTCGAGCACTTCGGCCTGGGCGCGTAGGCTGCGATAGTCCTGTCCCTCGCTGTAAAGCCACAAAAGGAGGGCTCCTTCAGTAGGATTGCCCAGGGGGCGTGGCGAATTTCCGCTGAAGTCGAGCTGGGCAGTGCTGTTGACCGCGATGCCCTCGTAAACCATAGCCTTGAGTTTTGCTGCAGGGAACCCGTCGGCATCGGGTACCATAAAGTCGGCATGAGCCACCTGCATGCGGTTTTGCGTCAATGTCCCTGTCTTGTCCGTACAGATGACGGTGGTGGCACCCATTGTTTCGCAAGCATGCAGTCTGCGTACCAGATTGTTCGTCCTCAGCATCTTGCGCATCGATAAAGCCAGGCACAGGCTGACCGCCATAGGAAGGCCTTCGGGGACCGCACAGACAATCAAGGCTACCGCCAGCATCACCGATTCCAGGGCATACTGTGCAATGTCCCAAAACGTTGGATTTTTAACGCTGAAGAAAAGATATACCAAGCGCCCTATAACGAGCACGATAGCAATGAAATACGAAAACCGGGTAATGTGTTTTGCCAGCGCCTCCAGCTGTTCGTTCAGCGGTGTCTGCACCCCGTTGTCAATCTGAGCCGCCACAAACACTTTTCCGTTTTCCGTGTCATGCCCTACGGCAAAGACCTCAGCCACAGCGTGTCCTTCCATCACCTTCGTCCCGCGCATCACGTGGTTCGCAGGATAGGTCTCGCCATGGTGGCCATCTTCGCCGTTGGCACATTTTATGCAGAGGGGCTCCCCCGTAAGCGAAGATTCGTCTACACACAGCGAGACGGATTCCAGTAGCCGGGCATCGGCAGGCACTTCCTGTCCCGTCGAAAGCAAAATGATATCGCCTACCACCACCTCACGCTTAGGTATTTCACACGTGTTGCCGTTGCGTACCACCATCACCGGCTCATCGTCGTTCACCTGGTTGAGCACCGAAAACTCCTTCTCGGCTTTCTGTTCGAAGTAGAAGGATATGGTTGTGGCAAGCAGTATGGCGACAAAGATTCCTACAGGCTCGAAAAAGACACTGTAGATGCCATGATGTGCCGTGTCGGCATAGAAATTGTAACATGCAATGGCTATACTCAGCAGACCTGCTGTCATCAGGACGATGACCAAGGGTTCCAGGAATTTCCTGCCGAGTTTCAGCCACACCGATTCCCTTTCGGGTGGCAGGAGCACGTTTTCTCCGTATTTTTTGCGGCTCGCCAGCACTTCGCTGTCCGACAAACCTTTATAGAATGGTGCTGTCATGTATGGTTAATGGGAGTTTCCTCTATTTTTTGGAATGATGCTATGAAACAGGTCTGAAAGCCCCTTTATTGCACCTGCCTTTTTGGGGGGTGTTATAGAATGTGCAGGCAAGGCCTGTAGCCGTCAAAACGTTTCACCCGCCTTTACTGGTAAGCAAAATTAAGTACTTTATGGCAGAAATGGGGCGAAAAGCCCGTGAAATTACAGGAAATCAGCGTTACGACTTCTCAAATCAGCCAAAAGGTGTGCTGCAAATGCCAAAAATGAGGCGCTTTGCACCCATGGAACGGATATTTCAACGTAAATTTGCAACCATACATCTTGCTTGTTCCTCCCGCCCCCCCAAAAAAACATATAGTATATTAGTGGGCTTGGGACCTAATAGATTTTTATGCAAGTAGCCATACCACTGAAATTTTAACCCCCTATAATCAATGATTACAACTCAAGAACTCATAGACCTTATCATCGAAGGCATCCAGGAAAAGAAAGGACATCGTGTCAGCATTGCCGATTTGAGTGATATCCCGTCTGCCCCCGCCGAAGCCTTTGTCATTTGCACGGGGAACAATCCTGCTCAGGTGGACAGCATTGTCGACAGCATCGAAAATGCCACACGGGTAAAAGGCAAGGAGCATCCCACCGCCATTGCCGGTCGCCAAAACTCCGTATGGGTGGCCATGGATTACGGGAATGTCATGGTCCACGTTTTCGTTCCCGACATGCGGGAGTATTACGACATCGACAACCTGTGGTCTGACGCCAAGATCACCCAGGTTCCGGACCTCGACTGACCCCCCTCTCTCTCCGGGGAAGCACGTTTTTACGCCTATATCGATTTCACAACCATAACATATGTTCAACTCACAGCAACCACACCCTTCTCCCAAAGACAACAAGGACAAAAACGGTCCGAAGATGCCACGGTTCAATCTGAACTGGATATACATTGTCATCATCGGTGCCCTTGCCATCATGCTCTACCAGGGGAATACCCATCCTGGCAGTTTTGATAAGGAAGTCAGTTATTCAGAGTTAAAGGAATATATTTCAAAAGGTTATACAAAAGACCTCGTCGTCGACAAGTCGGAAGGCGTGGTACGCATTACCATCAAGCCTGAGAAAATCCGCGAGGTCTTCAAAAAGCGTGCCGAGGACGTGGGCAAGCGGCCTACGGTTTCCGCCCGCTACCCCTCTGCCGACAAGGTGGAAGACTACATCACCCTGACACAGTACAAGGGTAAGGTGACGTACGAGGAGCACAACCCCTTTTGGCGGCAGTTCCTCACCGGCATACTCCCCATCTTTCTGTTCTTCGGCATCTGGTTCCTCCTTATGCGCAACATGGGCGGAATGGGCGGCAAAGGTGGCATCTTCAGTGTCGGAAAGTCCAAAGCTAAGGAATACGACAAGGAGAACGGTCCGCAGGTGACCTTCAAGGATGTGGCGGGGCAGGAAGGCGCCAAGCAGGAAGTGCAGGAAATTGTCGATTTCTTGAAGAATCCGGAAAAATATACCGAGCTGGGAGGAAAGATTCCTAAGGGTGCGCTCCTCGTGGGACCTCCGGGCACCGGAAAGACACTCCTTGCCAAGGCCGTTGCTGGCGAGGCCGGTGTACCTTTCTTCTCCATGTCAGGTTCCGACTTTGTAGAGATGTTTGTCGGCGTCGGTGCCAGCCGTGTGCGCGACCTTTTTGAAAAGGCAAAGGCAAAGGCGCCAAGCATCATCTTCATCGACGAAATCGATGCCATCGGGCGTGCTCGCGGCAACAAGGCGAATTTCGGTGGCAACGACGAACGCGAAAGTACCCTCAACCAGCTCCTCACGGAGATGGACGGCTTTGGCACCAACAGCGGTGTGATTATCCTTGCCGCCACCAACCGCGTGGACGTCCTGGACACCGCCCTGTTACGTGCCGGGCGCTTCGACCGTCAGATTCACGTCGACCTCCCCGACCTTCCCGAACGTATAGCCATCTTCCGTGTGCATCTGAAACCCCTAAAGCTCGAATCAGGCCTCGACATCGAGCTCCTTGCCCGTCAGACACCGGGATTTTCGGGCGCCGACATTGCCAACGTCTGCAACGAGGCCGCCTTGATAGCCGCACGTCATAGCCACGAGAGTGTGAACAAGCAGGACTTCCTTGATGCCGTCGACCGCATAGTTGGAGGTCTTGAACGCAAGACCAAGGTGATGACGCAGGACGAAAAACGCAGCATCGCCCTGCACGAGGCGGGACATGCCGCCGTAAGTTGGCTCCTGGAATATGCAAACCCCCTCATCAAGGTTACGATTGTTCCCCGCGGACAGGCTCTCGGCGCTGCATGGTACCTCCCCGAAGAACGGAGCATCATGACCCGCGAGCAAATGCTCGACGAAATCTGCGCCACACTCGCCGGACGCGCTGCCGAAGAGCTCTTTACCGGACACATCTCCTCCGGAGCCATGAACGACCTCGAAAAGGTGACGAAACGGACCTATGGCATGGTTGCCTATATGGGAATGAGCGAGAGGCTCCCCAATCTCTGCTATTACAATACCCAGGAGAGCTTTGTAAAGCCCTATAGCGACTATACGGCGAAACTCATCGACGAGGAGGTGCAGCAGATAATCAGCCTGCAGTATGAGCGTGCCAAGCAACTCCTTTCGGCACATGCTGCCGAACATCAGCGCCTGGCCGACCTTCTCTGTGAGAAAGAAGTGATTTTTGCCAAGGATGTGGAGGAAATCTTCGGACCGCGTCCGTGGAAGTCAAGGGCCGAAATCCTGCTAAAAGAGCAGCCGGCTACCACTACCGAGGCGGGTAGTGCGAACGACGAGGCTGCGGACAGTTGAAACATTCCGCCCCCCCCCTCTTAGGCGCGTGGCATAATATACATAACATAATATACATAATATAGTAATCCTCCGCGCCATACATAATATAGTAATCCTCCGCGCCGTCCGTGGACATCCGCGATTGTCCGTGTGGTAATATGATGCATTGCCATCTGATTCTCATAGGCGAAAAAAAACAGCAAAACCTGAATGGTTTGATAGTCTTTAGCATACTCCCCAAGGCGGGGAGTGCCATAAATTATAAGGGGGCGTGATATAAAGTTTTATGCCCTGAATTTTCAAAAGAAATATAGTAGCCCAGCCCTGAAGTATGAAGAATTTTCTCACCCGAGCCGTCACCGGCATCCTCTATGTGGTGTTGCTTGTGGGATGCACGGTATGGGGCCCCGAGAGTGCCTACCTGTTTTTCGCCATTGTAGCCGCAGGATGCGTATTTGAATTCGGGACCATCACCAACAGGAATTACCATGCCTCAATGAACCGCACCATCTGTGCCATGGCCACCGTGGTGCTCTGCAGCGCCATGTGGGCAGTGCAGACCGGTGTGGGAGACTGTCGCAAGATGTTTGCCCTCTACGGCTTTACATTGCTCTATTTGCTCGTTTCCGAACTCTACCGCAGGTGCGATGACCCCATCCGCAACTGGTCGCTCGCCTTCGCATCGCAGATTTTCATCGCCCTACCCTTCTCGCTCATACCTCTCGTCAGCCTCCATTACGATGCGGTGGAAGGCTGCCTGCAGTACGACTGGATATACACGCTTGCCATCTTCGTCTGTCTTTGGACCAACGACACCGGTGCTTACCTCGTAGGCTCGCTCCTCGGACGTTACATCCCCCACAAGCTCTTTCCGCGCATCTCCCCCCATAAGTCGTGGGTAGGAAGCATTGGCGGCAGCATCGTCTCGCTCGTTGCCGCTGCAGCAATATGGTATTTCGCACACGGACTTACGCTTGCCCAGTGGATGGGACTCGCTGCCGTTGTCTGCATCTTCGGAACGTGGGGCGACCTTGTGGAGAGTCTGATCAAGCGACAGTTGGGCATCAAGGACAGCGGAAAAATCCTGCCAGGACATGGCGGACTTCTCGACCGCTTCGACTCTGCACTCCTCGCCATCCCTGCATCATACGTTTATCTCACTTTCATCTGAAACAACTTGGCCACACGAAAATAGCGCCCGTCCTTTCCCTACGATTGGGAGAAGACGGGCGTTTATTCTTTAGGGATGCAGAAGGGGGGG